>MDTG01224871.1_pt1 | contig 13042 bp, 13 predicted proteins | sample 811421 | NCBI WGS metagenome assembly MDTG01 (sample SAMN05326645, study PRJNA326480) | marine metagenome | isolation source: seawater | place: Pacific Ocean: South East | collected 2011
AAGACAAATAAAGCCCACTTTAGCGTTCTATTACGCTGAAAACATTGCGGTCTACGCATTGCCATCAATTTACAACGGATTTGACAATCCAGAGGCTAACTTGGACCTCAATGGTATTGTATTTGTTGACGCACCTTGGATGATTTATGACCAGCCGCGTAACAAACAAGTGCTAGACCAGTCGTTACCTGAGGACCAAGGTATATTGCAAAGGCTTCGTGCACTAGGTGCAGATGCTTTTTCTCTTTACCCACAATTAGACCTACTTGATTCGGGCAACCCGCATGCGATTAAGGGCTCTACGGGTGAGCTAAAAATTGATGACTCCGGTCAAATTCACCGAACCCTAACGCCTGCTGTATTCAGACAAGGCCTCGCCGATATTTTGATAGGAAACTAACCTCAACCACGACTGAATAACAACTCGCTAAAACAATAAACAAAAACAATTGGACTACTTCTCTTCGTGAGGCACAAAATACTCCAACCAGAAAAAACACTTCTTAAGAAAGAGATTCAAGCATTTTGCAATAATCCGTCAACGCGAATATTAATCTAAAGAAAACCTGAAAAAAAATCCCCGCGTGCCGATGTAAAGACACTAATGGAGCACAATTAATGTCCTTTGAAAATCTAATAACTAAACACTTTGAAGACAGCATCAATGTTAAGCAAGCTTCTGCAGCAATCTTAGCCTCACCAATTTTAGATGCCACAGAGATAATGCTTAACAGTTTGCTTAATCATGGAAAAATCTTAAGTTGCGGAAATGGTGGCTCGGCAGGAGACGCGCAGCACTTTTCTGCTGAGTTATTAAACCGATTCGAGAAAGAAAGACCGGGACTTCCAGCCATCGCAATCAGTACCGATACGTCCACCATCACCGCTATAGCCAATGATTACAGCTATGAAGAGATATTTTCGAAACAAGTTTTAGCTCTAGGGATGACAAACGATACACTCCTAGCGATCTCTACAAGCGGAAACTCAACAAACGTTGTCCGCGCCATAGATGCGGCACATGAACGAGAAATGAGTGTTATCGCACTAACAGGAAACGATGGCGGAAAACTTTCGGTAAAACTACATGAAAACGATGTTGAAATTCGAGTTCCATCGAATAGAACCGCTAGAATACAAGAAGTACACTTGGTCGTAATCCATTGCCTGTGCGACCTAATAGATCACAAACTCTTCGGAGGAGAGAATATATGAAACGATATTACAAACAATTTTTCCCGCTTTTTATTCTCCTTTCCTCATGTACCACCGTGCTTGTGCAAACCACAGGACCCGATGGACTCATCGAAGATCCTACCGAGAGAACGACCGGAGCCCTACTCGAAGATAAGGCAATAGAAACAAAAATAGGTGTAAATGTTCGGACGCAAGAGCCTGAGCTCAAAAAATCGAATATTGATGTTACGAGCCACAATGGATTCGTGCTTATTACAGGTCAAGTGCAATCTGAGAGGCTCAAAGACCGTGTCACAGAAATAGCACGTGAAGCTAGTACAAAAACTAAATTCATACAAAACGAACTTGAAGTTGCTGGGAAAACGAGCTTAATCGCACGCGGAAACGACGCATGGATTGCCACAAAGGTGAGAACGTTGATGTTCGCAGACAAGACCGTGCCTTCTGACCAGGTAAGGGTAGTTGCAGAGAACGGAGCAGTCTTCTTGATGGGTTTGGTGCACCGAGAGGAAGGCGCGTTCGCAAGAAATTTAGCCCGCAACGTTGCCGGAGTAACAAAAGTAGTAGAGGTTTTTGAATACCTCGACTAATTAAGTAAAGTTCCCACCTTTATTTTACTATTTTTAAGTCAGGCTTAAGCGACCTTGAAGATGTTTTAGGGGGTGTTGAAGCCGGATCAGTCGTCGGTGGGACCTCATTCTCCATCTCAAAAACCATGCCTTTACCATTTTCCTTGGCGTATATAGAAATAATAGCGCCAATCGGAACGTAAACCCTTGAAGGCATGCCCCCAAATCGACCTTCGAAAGAAACTGCTGCTTCTCCCAAAGTCAGGTCCTCAATCGCTTGTGGGGAGATGTTTAGAATTATTATGCCTTCCCGCACATAATCTTGGGGAACCTCGACTTCAGAAAAAAAGGCATTTACGGAAATATAGGGAGTGCAATTATTAGCTAAGACCCAATCATAAAGGGCTCTGAGTAGATAAGGCCGACTGCTTGACATGACTGAACTCATAAGAAGGTCTTCTAAGCATGCTTAATTTAAAAAAACTCCCTTTCCTGATCGGAGAGACTGCTCATTACCGAATCTCGCTCGAACAGTCGCTCGCGATAATCAAGCATAGATTTCACTGCTTTACTCTTCCCAAGGTCAATGCCCATTGCCGGGAGCCTCCACAAAATAGGCGTGACACAGCAGTCTACAATAGTAAACTCATCGCTCATAAAATAGGGCTTTTCTTCAAAAATAGGCGCTATGGAAATCAGGCTGCTCCGCAGCTCTTTTCTAGCTTTCTCTAACTGAGCAGGAGTACCAGTCTTCGCCATTAATTTATCCACCAACGGACACCAGTCTTGTCGGATTCGATAGATCCACAACCGACTCATAGCGCGAGCGACGGGATAAACTGGAAACAAAGGAGGGTGCGGAAACCTTTCATCAAGATATTCCATCATGATATCAGCTTCGTATAATACAAGATCTCTATCGACGAGCGTCGGCAAACTGTTGTAGGGATTGAGCTCACTAAGATCTTCAGGTTTGTTGCTGGGGTCTATATTAAGGGTTTCTACAGTAACACCTTTCTCAGCCAACACGATCCTAACCCGGTGACTATAATGACTCATTCCATCTGAATAAAAAGTCATCGATGACCGCTTGGCAACAACACCCATATTCCCTTCCCCTTATTTTCTTACTAATTGAGCCATAAACGGCGCGCGCTAAACTAATGGTAATCCTTACCAAATTCACGCCCAATCAAAGTAGTTAAAACAATCATAAGAGCAAGGAACGCTAAGACCCATACCCCGATTTCTTGCCGGCGGGACCGGCTAGGCTCGCCAATGTAATAAAGAAAATTCACAAGATCAGCAACCACACGGTCAAATTCAACTTCGTTAAGACTACCCGTGCCGTCAACATGCGTTAACTCGCATTGAGTAGGATCGTCTGTACCGTGGTCATTACAGCTTACCACACCTTGCAAGTTAACCAGCACATTGGGCATACCGACATTCGCGTAAAGAGAATTATTTGCCCCCAGCGGCCGAGACGGGTCGTCGTAAAACGATTTCATATACGTGTACAGCCATGCCGGACTCCGCACTCGCCCGATGAGCGTCAGATCTGGTGGGGCTGCCCCAAACCATGCCTTTGCATTCTCCGAATCCATGCTATTTGTAATCGGGTCTCCGATCAAAGTGTCATCAAAAATCACGTTTTCTGCCATCACCTCATGCGAAACATTTAAATCGTCTGCGGTTCGAGCATATCTCGCATAACCTAACTCATGGCATCCTGCGCAATAGTTCATATATGTCGACATTCCTCTTTGAAGCGAACCTTTGTCGTAAAAATCAGTAGCAATGTCTTTTAAAGGCACCCTACTAGCCTCTGCAGCGTGCGTGGAACTTGTCATTAGTAGCGGAACTGCAACCAAGATAGCGAGTAAAAACAGGACCCCCACGAGCTGCGGAACTGTAATAAACCGTCCGGTCAAGCGTTGGGGGGGCTCTGACGATTTTTCTGCCCTCGTATACCAAGGCATTGCAAAGAAATAACCGAAATAAGCCAACGTCATAACTTGCGCCAACAGAGTCTTCGCGGGGCTAACAGCTTGAGTGCCCAAAACACCCAAAATTAAAAATGCGACGACAAAAATGAGCAGCGCTACGCGACTGTACCTGCCTTTGTAACGCATAGAGCGGACAGGGCTTTTGTCGAGCCAAGGAAGCACAAATAAGATAGCGATTGCGCCGAACATAACGAGCATACCCCAAAATTTGGCGTCAATGCCGAACAATGGATATGTGACCGAACGTAACATTGAGTAAAAAGGGGTGTAATACCAGACCGGAGGAACATGCTCTGGGGTTTTAAGGGGATTCGCTTCCTGAAAATTTGCCACTTCCAGAAAGTACCCCCCCATTTCTGGCGCAAAAAACAGAACCGCGCAGAACGCAAAGAGGAAAACCATTATCCCCGGTACGTCGTGGTAAATTGTGTAATAAGGATGAAATGGGACGCTGTCTACGGGGATCCCATCAGCATTTTTATTATCCTTAATCTCTACGCCATCAGGATTATTTGATCCCACCTCGTGCAGGGCAAGAATATGAAGGACAACAAGAGCTATCAAAACAATGGGCAGAGCCACCACGTGCAGAGCAAAAAATCTATTTAACGTCGCGCCCGAAATTAAATAATCCCCTCGGATCCACACAAGTAAATCGTCGCCGATGATAGGAATCGCCCCAAACAGGGAAACGATTACGTTCGCGCCCCAGTATGACATCTGTCCCCAAGGCAAGACGTAACCCAAAAAGCCCTCAGCCATAAGAACCAAGTAAATCGCCATACCAAAAATCCAGATCAATTCTCTAGGTTTTTTGTAAGAACCGTACATCATGCCGCGAAACATGTGGACATATATGACAAAAAAGAAAGCGGAGGCGCCCGTCGAGTGCATGTACCGCAAAATCCAACCGTAGTCCACGTCGCGCATAATATACTCAACGGAGGCAAATGCAGCTTCGGCACTCGGCGTATAGTTCATGGTCAACCAAATTCCAGTTAAAAGCTGGATCACCAATACGACCATCGAGAATACACCGAATAGATACCAAATATTAAAGTTTTTCGGCGCGTAATATTCACTCATATGCTTTCGGTAAGCCGTCATAATTGGCAAACGATTATCGACCCAATCGCGGATACTCCTGAGTCTATAAATTAGAGACACTTTGCCGTGCTCGGTACTTTTAGCTGTCATGCAGAAACCTCTTCATCAATTCCAACAACAAGAATCTCGTCATTCTCAAAAGAATGAGGCGGAACTTCCATGTTGCGCGATGACGGAGATCCACTATACACACGCCCAGCCAGATCGAATCTAGACCCGTGACAAGGACAAAAGAACCCCCCTCTCCAGTCTTCATCAAAAGACTGAGCCTTCAGCTCGATGTGCGGAGTTGGCGAACAAAAGAGGTGAGGGCATAAACCAACCAAAACCATCAAATCTGGACGTCGCGACCGCGTCTCATTTCGAGCGTATTCTGGTTGTTCAGGCTCGTCGGAGTTGGGATCTGCCAATCTCTGAGGATCATCGTTAAGCGCAGCAATCAGATCCTCGCTACGCTTAACTACAAAAATCGGCTTCCCTCGCCAAGCGGGGATTGGACCAAGCATTTCCCCGACCTGCAGCTGACTTATATCGATTCGAACAGGCGCTCCGGCGGCTTTTGCTTTGGCGCTTGGATTCCAAGATCCCACAAATGGCACCAAAGCACCCCCAGCGCCGACCGCCGCAGCGGCCGAAGTTGAGCGCACTAAAAACTTTCTGCGGCCAACCTTAGCACGATCATCAGACAAATTTTGGATCCTCACTTATCAAATCGAAGCTTGGTGATTGCTCCGGCAATTTCAAATTCTCAGCGAAGTATAACATATTGACTGCTGATTCAGTCTTAGATTAACGCTGGCAAGGAAATCAAAGATCTGTTCCCGCCGTAACAAATTGCGAAGAAACATAAAAGTTTCTCTCTTCATCAGAAGAAAAGCTTTAAAAAATCACCGCTCAGTCTTAGTTTTAAAAGAATTTGGTCTATAGGGCTAAAAAAAACGCCGAACTTGCAGACAGCTCGACGTCTTTCAGATCCGTTTTTCAAGCAAAGTCGGAAGCCTAACGCTTTGAGAATTGCGGCCTTTTCCGAGCCTTCCTCAGGCCGACCTTCTTACGTTCGACCTCTCTCGCGTCGCGCGTTACGAAACCCGCCTTCCTGAGAGTTGGCTTCAATTCTGAATCGTACTCCATCAGTGCTCGCGTAATACCATGGCGAATCGCACCAGCTTGGCCAAAACTTCCTCCACCTCGAACGCTCACATTTACATCAAATTTTTGAACCATTTCTATCAGTTCTAAGGGCTGTCTCACTATCATCCTGGCCACTTCTCGGCCAAAATATCCATCGAGCGGACGCTTGTTAACAGTTATCGCTCCGGTGCCGCTTTTTAGATACACCCTCGCTGTCGAAGTTTTTCTTCGACCAGTTCCATAGTACTGTTGCGGTGAAGCCATAAGAATTCGATCCTTTTAAATTTCAATAAGTTGCGGTTGTTGAGCAGAATGAGGATGTTCAGGCCCCGCATAAACCTTCAATTTTTTAAACATCGACCTTCCCAGGGCGGTTTTCGGCAACATGCCCTTGACTGCTAGCTGCAATGCACGCTCTGGAACCCTTGAAACCAACTTCTCAAAAGAAAGCTCTTTCAAACCGCCGGGAAAACCTGAATGAGAGTAGTAGGTTTTATTCTTTGCCTTATTGCCGGTAACTTGCACGCTTTCAGCGTTTATGACGACAACATGATCCCCAGTGTCAATATGCGCAGTAAATTCTGGCTTATGCTTTCCTCTGAGACGAGACGCTATTTCTGAGGCCATACGTCCAAGAGTCTGACCTTTTGCGTCTATTAATATCCAGTCTTTACTGACTTCGTTAGCTTTCGCACTGTAAGTTTTCATTTAATAGCCGTACTTGATTACTTTATGGAGCGCGAATGCTACCGGACGGGTGGGCAAATTTCAAGGAAAATAAGCTTTGTAGGGTAAATTTTCACTCAGCTGGTTTGATCTAATACTGATGGCTCAAACGTGATTTCGTCAGATATTTCTGTGATTGCATCTCCACAATACGAGACTCTGTGCGCTCAAATTCAAACGCAAATTTTTGACCAGTGTACAGCTCCGCTATTGGAGATGCAGCAGACAACAAAACCTTTATTCTGCGATCATATAACTCATCAATTAATGCGATAAATCTTCTAGTAGCCTCTGACTTAGCATCTGTTAATCTCGGTATATTACTTACCAAAACAATATCAAATTTGTTGGACAGCTCTATGTAATCTAGGGAACTTCGGGGAGTTTCACACAGCACCGAAAACTCAATCCAAACAACATCTTTGCCAATTTTTCGGCAGAACAAATCTCTACCGTTTATCTCAATCACGCTGTTTGTTTTTAATGCGGACTCATTCCCGCGGACTAATTCCCTTGTGAAAGCTGAAAATTTATTTTCAACACCCGGACCAAGAGGAGACAAGTACAGATCTGCTTCGGAAAAAGTCGTCATTCTGAAATCTTCCCCACTACCCAACTTATGAACATCTAACTCTGTTACAAGTAAATCAATCGCTGGAAGGAACCTTTTTCGCTGTAATCCATTTAGATACAAAAGAGACGGTGGGACGTTGGAAGTCGTGAGGACCACGACATTATTTTTTAGCAGCCCTTCCAGCAAACCTAGAAGCAACATTGCATCTCCTATGTCTTCAACAAAAAACTCATCCAAGCAAAGCGTTTGAAATTCTTTCGAGAGGTCTCGGGTAACTCTCTGTAAAGGATTTTTTTCACCTTCAAGCATGAGCAGTCGTCGATGAACATCTTGCATAAATCGATAAAAATGGGTGCGCTTTTTACGTCGACACTTCAACTCCTCAAAAAAAAGATCCATCAAATAAGTCTTGCCCCGACCCACACCTCCCCAGATATATAAACCACGAGGCACCTTCGGGGTCCTCCTCCACCTTGACAGGAAACCCGTCTGCTTAGCGCCGTCAATGGCACCTCTTAATATATCAAGTTTATAAATAAGCTTTTCCTGTTCGTAATCCACACTCAAAAGACCCGCGCGACAATCCTCTTTGTACCTCTCAATCAGAGAACTACCCTCCTCAGCAATCACCTTTTTCAATATCTCAGCCTTAATTCAAGAATTTTTATTAATCAGCCTTCTAAGTTCTGCGATCATAACGCTATACTACAGTCATATCATATTCTCATAATTGGTGTAAGTTGATCTGCAATTTTCTGAGGCGGAGGGGGTTATAATCGAATGCTCTTGTTTACGATATTACTAAGCTTAATCTTTGGAATACTCATGGGGCTATTAATCTCAAAGTACTTTGATTTCAGTTCTTCTCAAGTCAAATCCCTCGAAAGAAAAATTACTGAAGAGCAACTCAAACAGAAACGTTATCGCGAGAGCGTTAACGAACATTTCAACGTAACAGCGGATTTAATTCATCATATGACGGAGAGTTATCGCGATGTTTACCAACAGCTAGCGAGCGGAGCGCAAGAACTATGTGACAACGAGATTGCTCAAAAAATAATGCCAACAGGAACGGATGCGATGTTCGATGATTCAGAACCTCAAAACGATGTGACATCGTTGCTCCCGCCCAAGGATTACGCACCAAAAGACGAACCCGATTCAAAGGGAGCGCTGTCAGAGGATTATGGTATGAAAAGCGCCGAAAAAATCACTGAAACGAATTCAAGTAATTTTTGAGTTTAAAAATTTGTAAAAATACACCGCCAAATGAAAAAATTATTCAAAAATATTTTCCATTTTTTAGCATGGCCAATCTTCAGTGGAGTTTTGATTGCGCTTGTGTTGATTCAATACCAATTAATTACCGAACTCCGTCGCATATCACAGAGCAACGCTATCCCTTTCTCAACTGCAATTAAAAAAGCCGCGCCTTCGGTCGTGAGCATTAATGCAACAAGTGTAAATGTCGGTTCAGTCGAGAGAACAGCGAAAGATAAAATCAATTTATATCTCAAGGAAACAGAGAGTCTAGGGTCCGGCGTGATAATAAGCTCACAGGGATTTATACTAACTAAACTTCACGTCGTAGACACGTTATTTGATGCCTTTGACGCGGAAGTAACTTTAAGGGACGGTCGAAGGACAACAGCAACCGTTATAGCGTGGGACGAACCAAATGACCTTGCTGTTTTACACGTCAATCTCGACGGCTTGACTCCGATTTCCATTGGAGCCGAATCTAAGTCAGATGTAGGAGATATCGTTTTTGCGATCGGTTATCCTCGAAATATAGGTCAATCGGTGTCTCAAGGAATCATCAGCGCACTAGATTTGTCAAATCAAAAAACCATTGGTGCAATTCAAACTGATGCAGCGATTAATCCAGGAAACTCAGGCGGCGCTCTTATAAATCGATCCGGTGACCTCATCGGAATAAATTCATCAATCCTCTCCGAATCAGGCAACTTCGAGGGAATTGGTTTTGCGACACCAGCACACTTTGCTATCGACTCCATGAATACCATGATTTCAAAGGCCATCGAGGATAATCACGGATACCTTGGCGTCGTTACGGGTGAGGCCCTAAATCAAAATTCAAGCCAACTTTTTTTTGGGAGAGATGACATAAGAGGCATGCTTGTCGAAAGTATTGATCCGGGGAGTGCAGCGGAGCGTGCCGGTGTTTTCCCTGGTGATGTCATCACAAAAGTTGGCGATACCCTCGCTCTTGACGAGCGCAATATCATCCAAGAAATTAGGAAAAAGAAACCAACGGAAAAAGTAATACTCGAAGTTTACCGATCCGGGGACGGTATCAAGATTCCTATTATACTCGGTTTCGGACAAGCTTTCGTTATCGAATAATCTTTACTTAACCCAATCAGAATCACGTCTGTATGCGGCAGACAAAGAGTGGGCCTCAAGACCTTCGCTGTCTGCAAGCGTCATAGCAATCGGTGCGAGTTCGAAAGCTCCCTTTTTTGAGCAACTCAAAATAGAGGTGCGTTTTTGAAAATCATACACTCCAAGAGCAGAGAAGAATTTAGCGGTACCAGAAGTTGGCAGCACATGACTTGGACCCGCACAATAGTCTCCCAGAGCTTCAGGGGTATATCGGCCCAGAAAAACAGCGCCAGCATGGAGAATCTTATCCAAGAGAGCTTGCGGATTATCAACGGAAAGCTCAAGGTGTTCTGGAGAGATATCGTTACTCACAATCGCTGCAGTCTCAAGGTCGGGGACTTTTATGAGTATCCCCTTCCGTGCAAGAGAGGTCGTGATAACATTCTTTCGCTTCATCTTGGGTAAAAGTTTATTGATACTCTCAGCGACTTGATCCAAAAAGTCGCCATCTGGACTTATAAGAATCGACTGAGCATTTTCATCGTGCTCTGCTTGAGAAAACATATCCATAGCGATCCAATCAGGGTTTGTGTTTCCGTCACAGATGATAGTCAGTTCTGACGGGCCCGCAACCATATCAATTCCGACTTCACCAAAAACTAACTTTTTTGCCACCGTGACATAAACATTCCCAGGTCCGGCGATTTTATCAACCTTTTGGATTGTTTGTGTGCCATAGGCCATTGAAGCTATTGCTTGCGCACCACCCACTGTATAAAGTTCTGTCACGCCTGCGAGGGCTGCGGCCGCGAACACCAACCGTCCTTCAGGCTCGAACGCCGTTGGAACTGTTGCAACAATTTCTTTAACACCAGCAACTTCTGCTGGAATCCCAAGCATGAGAATAGAAGACGGATAATTTGCTTTCCCGCCGGGCGCATAAATACCAACCCGATCCAAAGGTGTTACCTTTTGACCATAAAATGAACCATCATCTTCAGCAAACTGCCAAGAAATTTGTTTTTGCCTTTCATGATATTTACGAATTCGAGAGGCCGCTTCTTCCAAAGCGGTTCTCTGGGTTGAATTTAAGTCATCTAAGCATTGTTGCATCTGGCACGAGGAAACCCTCAATTTGTCAACAGTGCTCGCACAGAAGTTGTCAAACTGCTTCGTATATTTTAGTAAAGCAATATCCCCATCCCTGCGAACCTCAGAAATTATCGATGTAACTGAAGCGACGACATCAGGATCATGGATCATGGTGCGTAAAAGTCTTTCTTCGAGCATCGAAGAAAAATTTGGATCTGAGCTATCTAATCTAAAACGATCGGGACAAAAAGCTTCAACGGACACGCATCTTCCTCAGGTTTTTCATTTATTAATTCGACCCAACCGCTTTTGAGAGTTGAGTTAAAATCTCGCGAATTGATTGATTTTTTATTTTCATTGAGCCCTTGTTAACTATTACTCTGGAGCTTACTTCCAAAACAACTTCTTTAGCTTCAAGGCCGTTAGCTCTCAATGTCATTCCACTGTCAACGATATCTACGATGACATCAGCCAAACCAAGCGAAGGCGCCAATTCAAGGGCACCATTGAGCTTTACCAGATCTACTTGCTCGCCTCTAGAGGCGTAGTATTCACTAGCAATTCTAGTGAATTTGGTTGCTACACGCACTCTCGCACGATGACTTTTTCCGACATCACCAACCGAAAAACACGGCTGCGCCGTCATTAACCGGCATTGTGCTAGTTTGAGATCAAGCGGCTCGTAGAACCGTTCTTCACCATACTCCACAAGTACATCTTTTCCTACAATTCCTAAATCGGCACTCCCAAATTCGACGTATGTTGGAACATCTACTCCGCGAATAATCATAAGCCGTAAATTTGGTAAATTCGTGTCAAAAATGAGCTTCCTGCTTTTCGTAATATCCTCCAAAGGAACAATTCCGGCAGAAGCGAATAGCGGCAACACCTCTCTTAAAATCCGTCCTTTCGTCAAAGCTATCACAACGCTTTCAGTGCTAAATTTTTTATTCACCCTATCTTCCATCACACAAGTTTTACCTTTCAATGCCAAACCGACCTTAGATATTTTTAGGCTGGAACTCGACGTATTTTCGCTCCGAGCAATTGAAGTTTCTCTTCGATGCACTCATAGCCGCGATCAATATGGTAAATTCTATCTACTTTTGTTTGATTTTTAGCGACCAAACCAGCAATTATGAGGCTAGCAGAGGCGCGAAGATCTGTAGCCATAACCGGGGCTCCTCTAAGCGCATCGACTCCATCAACGAAAACGGTATTACCTTCAACTTTTATCGATGCACCCATTCTACTCATCTCGTGCACATGCATAAACCTATTTTCGAAAACTGTTTCAGTTATTGAACCGGAACCCGCTGCAATCGTATTCAGAGCTGTAAATTGGGCCTGCATATCTGTCGGGAAAGCTGGATATGGAGCTGTTCTTAAAGATACGGCCTCCGGTCTTCGCCCTCTCATTTCTAGTTCAATCCAATTTTCTCCGGCCACTATGTCAGCACCAGCTTGTTCAAGCTTCAGAAGCACTGCCTCAAGAATGTCTGGCCGAGTATCTTTAACCTTAATACGGCCGCAGGTTGCTGCCGCCGCAATTAAATATGTCCCTGTCTCGATTCGATCGGGCATTACTGAATAAGTGCAGCCGTTCAGCTCCGTAACGCCATCTATGGAAATAGTATCACTGCCATGACCCTCGATTTTAGCACCCATGGCAATCAAGCATTCGGCAAGATCGACTACTTCTGGTTCTCTTGCAGCATTTTCAATGACAGTTTTTCCGACTGCTAGAGATGCAGCCATCATTATATTCTCAGTCCCGGTAACCGTAACCATGTCCATGAACAAGTGCGTGCCTTTTAATCTTCCATCGACTTTAGCTCTAACATAGCCGTCCTCAACTCGAATATTGGCCCCCATCAAGCGAAGAGCGTTTATGTGTAGATCGACTGGCCTGCTCCCAATAGCACACCCCCCTGGAAGAGCGACTTCGGCCTGACCGTAACGAGCAAGCAATGGCCCCAAGACCAAAATCGAAGCCCGCATAGTTTTTACCAAATCATAGGGGGCGCTAAAACTGTGAATTGTACTGCTGTCAATCTCTACGTTGAGTTTCTCGTCTACAACTGGCTGAACACCCATACAGCCCAGAAGTTCGAGCATTGTGGTAATATCAAAAAGGTGGGGCAGGTTCCGTATAATAACTGGACTTTTCGTAAGCAATGTTGCAGCCATGATTGGCAGAGCGGAATTTTTTGCACCAGCGATACGAATTTCTCCATCAAGGCGCTCACCTCCCTCAATAATTAACTTATCCATCGCTAACATTCTCAGAG
>MDTG01189222.1_pt1 | contig 13041 bp, 12 predicted proteins | sample 811421 | NCBI WGS metagenome assembly MDTG01 (sample SAMN05326645, study PRJNA326480) | marine metagenome | isolation source: seawater | place: Pacific Ocean: South East | collected 2011
CGGAGGGGGTCGATTCCATCGGTCGGTCGGTCGGTCGGTCGGGGGAGGCGGATCAGCCTCGGAACGCTGGTCGGTGCACGTCTTCGAACGAATCGGTGTCCCGGTCCATTGCCGATCAGGCGCTGCCCTCACCGGTCTTTTCCTGCCTGGTCCCTTCCAGCTGCTCGAGTTCGTGCTGGAGTCGGATTCGCGATCGGGGGTCGAGATCCTCGCGTCGCAGCGCCTTGCGCACGCGATCCCGGGCCATCACGACGTCGGAAGGACTGAGCGAGGCGATCTCGTCGTCTGACATCGGATCCGGCAGCGTCGTGCGGTCGGCGTAGGTCGGCGGGATCTCCGCCGCTTCCTCGACGACCGCCTCCGGCGCGTCGTCGGGGACGTCAGGAGTCGTCGCCGGCTCCTGTTCGACGGGGGACGTCGACCTGGGCTCCGTCCCCTCGAAGAAACGTCGGGTGACGGAGGGCGGGGCCGCCGGCTCGTCGAAGAGACCGGACTTCCGCGTGAGGATGTCGACTTCGTACTCGCCGCCCCGGTGGGCGAGCCGGACCCTCCAGATGCTCATGATTTCAAGCACCTTGACGCCATCTCGTTCCTCGCCGATCGCGATCGCGTCCTCCGCGGAGCCGAACAGGACCAGGGCCCCGAGAATGCCGGTGGGACTGGGTCCGCTGTAATTGGCGGGAGGTGGTGGAGGCCCCTTCGGGACCACGGGTTCGGTCCGACGTTCGGGGGTCCGCACCGGCGGGGCCTTCGGCCGCGACTTGGGCCGGGAGGGAAGCACGAACGCGGATCGACCGGCGAACCGCCGACGGCTGATCTCCGCCTGTTCCGCGTGTCGAGCGGCGAGTTCGGCGACCGGATCGGTGTCGGGTGTCGTCCAGGACGAGGTCGTGACCGCCGAGAGAAGGCCGGGAATCTCGGCGAGGACCACGCCGCCCGCGATCGCGATCGCGAGGACGCTGGTCACCAACGTGCCGGACCAGCGGATCTCCGACAGGGAGCCGAGCGAGCGTGGAATGCGACTCATGCCTTCCTCCTCGGCACGATCCATGCCTCGACCACGATTCGGATCTCGAGATCCGGACCGTCGTCGATGAGATCGAGACGGAGTTCGCTGATCGATTCGATCTCGGGTTCCGCCTCGAGGTCGCGAATGACGTCGATCGCGGTCTCGGCGTCCGCGATGAATTCGAGTTCACAGATGATCCGCTCCACGCGGCCACCGGCCATCGTGCTGAGCGGACTGTTGCTGGGCAGCTTGCTGCCGGTCCGGCCGTCGATCTTCGGGACGACCTTGTATTGGGAACAGATCTCGCTGATGGTCGACTCGAGCCGGGTCGCGCCGGGTGCCGCCGACCTCGGAACCTCGATCGGGCCGAGCGCGGTCGCGAGTTGTTCGATCTTCGGATCGGTGGTTCGATCCACGGTCCGGGCTCGTTCGATGGTCCGTTCGATCCGGGCGCTCTCGGCGTTCCAGGCCTCCGTCGTCGGCCTGACGTATTCATCCCAGACCAGGACCGCGATCAGCATCAGTGCCGCGGCGCCGATCAGCTTCCACATGGGTGAGAGCTCGAGAAAGCGATCGACGAGGTCGGGCTCCCGCTGGCCGTCCGCGGAGGGGTTTCGCGCACTCATTTCGCAGTCTCCCTCACTCGGGCCATGATCAGGCTGAATTCCTCCTTGAGGCGTTCCTTGGTCTCCTCGTCGAGGCCCGGCATCAGCTTGGCCGAGGCCACCTTGCTCAGGCGGTCCTTCGCTTCGGCATTGCTCAGCGTCGCGATCTCCTCCGGCGTGATGGGCTCGGGGATCTCCTTCACGAAGTTGCGGGACGCCGAACGACTGCCGGGATCGCTGCGGGACGAGGGCGTCGAGGCGGCGCGACTCGAGGGGCGACCATCCCGGCCTCCGCTCGAACGTCCATCGGCACTCGCGGATCGTCGGTCGTCGTCGATCAGATCCTCGTCGTCCGGATCATCGACCTCGTCGTCGTCGGCGGCGGCGCGATCGGTCCGAGCGGGTCCGGCGGAGTCCCTGCCGGTCGGTGCGACGCCACGGGTCACGTCGAGATCAAGTCCGGCGAGGCCTCCCGCGATCTTCGCGTCGAGGGCTTCGCGGCCGGCGTCACCTTCCAGCAGGTAACCATCCTCGTCCACGGGCCCGTATCGGCGCTCCGAATAGGAGACGATGGCGTAGTCCTCCTCGGCGGGGTAGCGGACCGTTCGGAGCGGATCGGCGAGTTCGGCCGTGATCGAGAATTCGGTGTAGCCGCGTCCATCGGGTTCCTCGATCGAGGATTCGGGACCGGAATTCGCGACGAGGCCGCTCTCGCGGAGTTGGCGGTTGAAGTCGAAGACGGCTTCCGCACCGGACCGACCGCGGTCGGCCTTCGCGAATCCGGAGATCGAGATCGGCTCCCCGTGCTGGACCGTGATCGACTTGAGCTCGATCGTCTCGGGCATCAGATTCGAGAGATCACCGAGGATCTTGGTCACCGACCAGGCCTGGCGGTCGAGTTCTCGATAGACCTTCTGGAGATTGTCCACCTGGTCCACGTGGGCCTGGAGTGCGGCGAGGTCGTCCACCTTCCCCTGCATCAGGAGCAACCGGAGACCGGAGCCGGCCAGGGGCACGAGCAGGAGGAGGATGACCGCCGCCATCGCGACCGCGACGGCCGCTCGACCTTCCGAGAGACGGGCGGCCGTTCCCTTGAAGAATCCGGGCCGCTCGAAGCGTTCCTCCGACTGCATCCGGGCGAGCGGCGCGAGGGGACCATCGGTCGCGGCGAGGGCCGCAAGCACGATTCGGTCGTCGACCCGCGCGTCGCTCTCGAGGGCGATTTCGGGATTGGTGACCGCGGAACGGATCCGATCGTCGGCATGACCGCCCGCGAGCAGGGTCCCCTCGATCGTCCGATCCGTGGCATCCGCGAGCAGGTTCGTCGCTTCGGCCTCGACCTGATTCGGTGCGACCCCCTGGCCGATCAGCGTCTCGATGACCAGGGGACCGAGTCGGGAGGCCACGTCTCCGGAGACGTCGCCGCCACCTCGTGCGGCCCGGAACGCCGGGCCTTGCTCGGTGGGGATCACGGCGGCGATCGCCGCCGTCTCGGGGTCGAGGATCGCGTGGATCGATGTCGGTGATTCCCCGGCGAGCCGGGCGAGGCAGGCGATCTCGGGAATCCATCGGATCTCGACCTCGGCATCCAGCTCGGGAAGACCGGCTTCGAGGCCTTCCGGCCAGGCCACGACGAGTCCGGTCGGATGTTCGGTCTCGAGCCCCAGCGTGGCGATGCCCGAGCGGTGTGCCGGGGTGGAACCGAGCATCCGGGCTTCCGCCTCGATCCGAATCGCCGATTCGACCTGTTCCGCGGCCCCGGGGAGCGTGTGGATGGTCCGAACGAGGGTGGCGGCGGAGGGCAGCACCGCGAGGACCCGGCCGCACCGGACCGCTTCGAGGTGCCCTTCGAGGTCCCCGTTTGCGCACCAGGAGAGGGATTCGATCGACCAGGAGCCGTTTCCACGGACCAGCATCACCCGGTAACCATCATCGCGACGGCGACAGACGGCCAGGAGGTTCGGGTCGAATTCGATGCGACGCTTGGACATTCAGTCTTCTCGGTACTCGATGATCTTCACCGGCAGAGTGGAACGATCGACCACGGCGTGGATTTCAACCTCCTGCCCGGTCCGGGAGATTCCCCGGCTGGAGATCGAATACACCCAGCCGGTGACGTCGATCTGGTCGGCGACGGTCGAGAGAAGCTGCGGATCGATCCGACGAACCTCCAGAAGGTCCACGATACTCGTGATTCCCTCCGCCCGCGACTGACGCAGGGCCATGATCGACTCCGCGATCGCCGGATCGTTGTCGAAGATCAGGGCGAGGACCTCGGGACCGGCCGTATTGAGATTCACCTTGCCGGGAATCCGGTCGGGTCCGGTGAAATCCGTCATGGTGCACTCGGCGAAGACCGCCCGCAGCTGCTCGGTATCGAGCGAGGACACCGCGTCCTCGTCGGAGCCGCGGGAGTTCCGGGAGGTTCGTCCGGTCGATCGGCCGCTGCTCCGACCGGTGTTCTGGGCGGGCTGACCGACCAGTTCACCGAGGTCGATCGACAGCAGGGGGCCCATCACGCCGTTCGCCGTCTCCGCGAAGGCCATCAGAGCGCCGGCCTGGGTCTCGTCGACTCCGGTGACCTCCATGAGCTCTTCGGTGTCGGTGTCGGCGGTGAGTCGGATCTTGGGGAAACCGGAGCGTCCCGTGGGGGAGTCGATGCTCCGCGCCGTCAGGTAACCCGCCCAGCCCGTGTCGAGCCGGCCGTCCGCGTCGTCCTCCGGGGTGGCGTTCTCCCCGTCGTCCTCGTTGCCGTCGAGCCGGTTGTTCAGGTTCCAATCCTCGCCTCGGACGTATTCCGGCCAGGCCCCGGCGACGAGCTCCAGTTCGGTGATGGACTTGAACGGCGCGTTGCGTGGCACGTAGCCGAGATCCCGGCCTTCGTAGAAGCTCCGCTCCGCGCCGATCCCCTGGACCTCCTCGTCCTCGTCCCGCCAGTCGAGGATCGAGTCGACGGTGTCGATGCTGATGTCGGGGAGTTCCCCGAGCTGGAGCTTGGTGATCGAATTGATGTTCATCCGCGAGTGGAGATCGAGGGGGCCCCTGAACTCCTCGCCTTCGGCGACGTGGCGGATGTCCCAGGATCCGGATTCAAGCGAACCCGTCCAGTCGAATTCGAGGTCCCGGACCAGCGACATCGGATCGTCGGCGTCAGGCGTCTCGGTGTGTCGGCCGAGCGTCGCGATGACGCGCTCGATGCCCGCCCGAGCCGCCCAACGAGCCTGGACGCGACCCACCGCGGACTGGCCGAGGACGGTGGTCCGCCAGGTCACGAGCTGCGTCGCCGCCACGATGATCGACGCGATCGCGATCGACCACAGCACGACGATCGTCGCGGATCCACCCGGGGCCCTCTGAACGGAGATGCTCCGGCCGTGACGGGTTGGTCGGCGCCCGGTCACGTCTGGCCGCCGTTGATTCGGTTGGTCATGCCGCCTCGACCGGTCGACTGGGACGGTACGACTTCGAATGCGCCGGGCTGGAACCGGCCGCCCCCTCGGCCACCACCACGGCCTCCACCCGCGTCGCGACCGCCGCCGTCCTTGGGGCGTCCACCCCTTCCACCGGGGAGGCCGACGCCCCGGCCGCCGCCTGCGCCGCCCGCGCCGCCGCCGCCGGCGGGATCGAACATCTCGCCGCCCTCGCCGGCCTCGGAATCCTCCTCGACCTCCTCCTCCTCCTCGGGTTCGTAGTAGGGGGGGATGATCCGGTCGACCGCGACGTGGGTCTTCAGGGTCACGAGTCCGTTGCCGTCGCGCTCCACCAGCCCACCGTCCTCGCCGGACGCCGTGATGGTGATGCGGAAGCCCCAGGGAAGTCCGTCGAGATCCGAGTCCCACTCGTCGTACCACTCGAGGCCGTCGTACGCCTCGATCTTGAAGCCGACGACTCCCTCGGCCATCGGGGTCGCCACGCCGCCGCCGGCGGGAATGTCGTCGGGGACGGCGTCGCGCCGCTGCCAGAGGGTCGTGCCGTATCGATCCTCGTCGACGCGGTACTGGGTCTCGTATTCCCCGCCTTCGCCGTTGTAGTCGATCTCGCCGAGCGGTTCGAGCCGGGTGTTGAAGACGAGGATCTCGTCCCGATCGAGGTCGATCCGACTGCCGACCCGGATGGTGCGACCGCCGTCGTAGAGCAGGACGCGGGTGTGGAAGAGATCGGCGTCCCGCAGGACCGAGGACAGGTCGCGACGGACCGCGTCCAGCGCGGAATCCGCCCGCAGATACGCCTGGAGTCGTGTCCGCGAGATCGCCCGGGCCCGACCGACCTGGGACAGGGTCGAGACGATGGTCACGAGCACCAGCGCGGCGACGACGCCCGCGAGCACGAGTTCGATGAGGGTGAAGCCACGTCGAGTTCTAGAGATCGAATGCTTCTTCATACCGTGCCTCTCGATCGATGGGTTCCTGAGGTTCGCGGATGGGATCCGGTTCCTCGCCGAGCTTCGCCGCGATGAGCGTCTCGCACTCGTAGCTTCGTCCCGTGTCGTGGGTGACGACCGCGAGCACCTCGTAGGGTTCGCCGACGCCGGGGTCGGAGATCCGGATTCGATACTCGAATTCCTCGTAGGGATACTCGCCCCGGCCCGCGGAGGAGTGCAGGTCCTGGTAGTCGGCCGGACCTTCGAGCAGGACTTCGCTGAGCAGGCTGTCCAGCATGCCGGCGGCGAGCACCTTGATCTCGCCGTCCCGTTGGGCGTCGAGGGAACGCGAGGTGAGGGAGAACAGGGTGGCGAGTCCGATCGCGAGGATCACGCCCGCGATCACCACGTCGAGGAGTGCGAATCCCCGACTTCCGGTTCGGTCCGTCCTCGGGTTCGGCCGCATCACCAGTCCTCCCGATCGGCGCCGATCTCGCGAAGATCCGTCCGTTCCCGCACGAAGGGGGGATCGGGATCGCCATCCCGAACGATCACGGGACCGAGTCCGTGCGGGAGCAGGGTGATCTCGGCTCCGTCGCCGGTCTCCGATTCGATCCTGACCCGGATGTCCGGTCGGAGTCCGCTGGAGCTCGAGGAGATGAACCAGTCCGTGGGATCGAGTGCCGCGCCGTCGACCGTCACTCGCGTGAACTCGATGTATTCGGGGAGGATCAGCGACGGGGCCATCGTCAGCGGCCTCCATTCGCTGGTCTTGTCGTCCATGTCCCGGAGTTGGAACACGTCGAGTCTGCGGTTCTCCGCGGTGTAGCTCAGGGCGACGAGCTTCTGGTCCGTCGACTCCGTGAAGGCGAAGGCCGCGAACGCCGTCCCCACGCCCTCCACCGCGACGTCCAGTTCACCGCGAGCGATCCCGCTCATCCGGGGCACCAGCATCGTGCCGAGCAGGACGAGCAGCACCGCCGCGATGATCACCTCGATGAGGGTGAATCCGCGGCGGCGTGGCGGTCGGGGATGTCCTGGGATGAAACGCAGGTCGAGTCTCCGGAACGAATCAGCGCTTGCCGTGGATGATGTCGTCTTCGCCACCGAACTTCTTGTCCGGCCCGTAGCTCATCACGTCGAATTCGATGTTGCGTTCACCGGGGATGACGATCTCGTAGGGCGTCCCCCAAGGATCGATCAGGTCGGCGGAGTTCTCGAGATAGGGGTCGTCGCCGTCGACGAGGACCTCGAGCGTGAAGTCGTCGTCGATGTTGCCGGTGGTGTTCTCCGTGATGTAGAGACGGACGGCGTTGGCGAGGCTGTTGACCTCGGCGACCGCCTTGTCCTCGTTGGCGCCCGCGAGGAAGCGGGTCAGCCGCGGCACGACGAGCGTCGCGAGCAGCGCGACGATCGTCACCGCGATGATGACCTCGAGGAGGCTGAAACCTCTCCGGGGGGCGTGGGTGCGGGACTCGGCGTTGCGGGAAGTGGTGCGGTTCATTGCGTGTCTGTCCATGTCGTGGAGGGGTCTGGAATCTCGGAGAGGACGGAGTCGCCGGAGATGGTATTCATCGGCCGCCGGCGACCGCCTGCTGCATCTCGAGCAGGGGAAGCAGGATGGCGGCGAGCACGAAGGCGGCGACGCAGGCCATGATCACCAGCATCGCCGGTGGGAGGGCCTTGCTGAAGATCTTGAGGCTGTTGTTGACCTGGCGGTCGAAGGCCGACGCGGCATGGAGCAGCATCCCCTCGAGCCTTCCGGACCGTTCGCCGATGTTGACGATCTGGACCAGGAGCGGTGGAAAGTGCCCGCAGCGTTCGAGCGGCGTGGCGAGGGAGCCGCCGGTCGTGACGCGTTCGCGAACCTCGTCGATGGCATCCATCATGACGGTGTTGCCGAGCGTGTCCCGCACGATGCCGAGGGAGGTGAGGATCGGAATGCCGGCCGAGCAGAGGGTGCCGAGGGTGCGGGTGAACCGGGCCACGGCGATGTCGCGGAGCAGCGTGCCGAGGAGGGGCACCCGCAGAAGGAGTCCGTCGACCCGTCGCCGGTTCGCGGGCACGGCCGTCCAGGCACGCCAGCCGAAGAAGCCCCCGATCGCGCCGGCGATCATCAGCCACCACCAGGCGGCGACGAAGTCGGCGAGGGCGAGGAGCACCTGCGTCGGCCAGGGAAGCGGCACGTCCTGGGCCTGGAGCGGCACCATCAGCTTGGGCAGGAGCACCGTCACGAAGATGACGACGCTGATGGCCATGATGACCATCACGATCATCGGATAGATCGTCGCCCCCACGAGTTCCCGCCGGACCTCGACGCTGCGTTCGAGGAGATCGGAGAGCTGGTGGAGGACCTCATGCATCTTTCCCGAGGCGTCCGCCGCCCGGATCATGCCGACCACCATGTCGTCGAAGGGCCCGCCGTACTCCTTGCAGGCCTCGTGGAGGGGGCGTCCCGATTCCACCCGCTCGATGAGGAAGTCGAGGATGACCTCCTGCCGGACGTTCGCGGCCTGTCGTCGGACGGTGACGAGTCCCTGCATGAGGGGCAACCCGGCCTCGATCGCGGTGGCGAGTTCGCGCATCAGGTTGGCGAGCTCGACCGCGGAGATGGAAGGGCGGTTGTTCGAAGCGGGGCCGGTCGCCGACTCCTCCGCGGACTCGACGATCTCCGTCGCCTGCCGTCCGAGGGCGCGGATCCGGTCCACGGCCCCGGCTCGCGACGTGGCGGTCACGGTTCCGGAGACCTTCTGGCCCTGTTCGTCGATTCCCTGGTAAGCGAATGCAGGCATGGTCGGTCAAGCCCCGAAATCGTCGACGTCCTGAGTGGCCCGGAGGACCTCCTCCGGCGTGGTGAGTCCGTCGATCGCCTTGCGGATCCCGTCCTCCCGCATGGACACGAAGTCGTCGCCCAGCATGGTTCGCAGCTCCATGAGTGATCGACCCTCGGAGATCCCGGCCCGCAGCGACGGCGAGATCCTGACGAGTTCGTAGAAGCCGAGGCGGCCTCGGAAGCCGGTGTTCGAGCACTTCTCGCATCCAGTCCCGACGTGCATCATCCCTTCGAGGCGATCGATCTCGTCCTGCGGGAGTCGATGACGCAGATCCTCGGGCATCGGGACCCGCGTCTTGCAGTGCGTGCAGATGCGGCGGCCGAGTCGCTGGGCGAGCAGGCCCTCGAGCACCGACGCCACGAGGTAGGGTTCCGCGCCCATGTCGATCATGCGGCCGACGGAGGAGATCGCGTCGTTGGTGTGGAGCGTCGAGAAGACGAGGTGACCGGTGAGGGCCGACCTGATCACGATGTCGACGGTCTCGGCGTCCCGGATCTCGCCGACGAAGATCACGTCCGGGTCCTGTCGGAGGATGGAGCGGAGGCCCGACGCGAAGGTCAGTCCACGCTTCGGATTGACGGGAATCTGGTTGATCCCCCCGAGCTCGTACTCGACCGGGTCCTCGATGGTGATGATCTTCTTCCGCGGGTCGTAGAGCTTGCTGAGACCGGCGTAGAGGGAAGTGGTCTTCCCCGAGCCGGTCGGGCCGGTCACGAGCACGAGGCCGTGCGGCTTCGCGATCAACTGGTCCATCGTGTCCCGGTCGCGCTCGGCCATGCCGAGGCTCTTGAGATCGAGGGGGAGCGAAGACTTGTCGAGGATTCGCATCACCACCGACTCGCCGTAGAGCGTCGGAACGGTCGAGACGCGGATGTCCACCTTCCGACCCTCGAAACGCAGCGAGATGTGCCCGTCCTGGGGGACGTATCGCTCGGCGATGTTCATGTGGGCCATGATCTTGATGCGACCGACCAGCGCGGCCTGCAGATGCTTCGGTGGCGAGGGTTGCTCCCGAAGCACGCCGTCGACCCGGTACTTGACCTTGAGCTCGTCCTCGAACGGCTCGACGTGAACGTCGCTGGTCCTCGACTGGATCGCTTCGAGCAGCAGCAGGTTGACGAGATTGATCAACGACGGCTGCTCGGCCATCTGGTGCACGTCGTCGGCTTCGATCGCGTCGAGGTTGTGCTCGGTCTCGCTCGCGATGTCGTCGTCGGCCGCGAGGCTTTCCGCCATCCGCGCGGCGGTCGTCCCGTAGGCGGACTTCATCAGTTCGGCGAAGATCGCCGGCTCCAGGCCGACCCGCACCACTTCGCGGGAGCTCCGGATCGCCACTTCATCGACCGCCTCGGTGTCCAGCGGATCGAGCATCGCCACGGTCACGCGGCCGGGTTCGATCGTGATCGGCACGACGCGAAGCCGGACCGACACCTCGGGAGGCAGCACTTCCGCCGCTTCGGGGTCGAACTCCGGCATCCGGTCGAGCACCTCGATCCCGAGAAGGCGCAGCCGATCGAGATCCGGGCCCGCGGTCGGGGTTTCGGAAGACGACTCTCCGGGGATCTCGAGGGTGATCTCCGCGGCCACGCCGTCCTCGTCCCCCCCGAAGGTGGCCGAGGCCTCGAAACTCGCTTCTTCGCCGATCTGTTCGCTCACGTGCGTGTCGCTTCCTGGTGGTGCCGGGGGCGATGCGACACCGCCCCGAAGATTCCCGACGCTCGGGCCCCGATCAGTCGCTGCCGCGATCCTTCTTCCCGCCCTTGTCGCCCGATGGGGAGGTGCTCTGGGCGCCCACGCCCCGCTCGCGGTTCTTGCTCAGCTCGTCCGGGCTCTTGAATCGCGGTCGGGCGGGATGCTCCTTGCCCGGTGCGAGCGTCCGGATCTTCTCGTTCGCGACGCCTCCACGGTCCCGACCTGGGCCGCCGGCCGCGTTTCCGGAGCGGGACTGGCCCGGAAGGGTGCCGGTCTGTTCCGGCGTCAGCACCGCGAGGATCCGGCGTCGGGTCTCGTCGACGAGATCGGACTTCTCCGCGACGATCCGGTCCGCTTCGCTCTGGACCCGCTCGACCTTCTTGCCGTTGCGCCGGTCGATCATCCGCTGGACCTTGATCCGCGCCTCGCCCGGCTCGTGGACGCGGAACGCCTCGACGATTCGCATCTCGATGTTCTCGAGTCGGAGGTCGTAGTCGATCTCGATCTCGTCGAGCTGGGCTCGTTGTTCATCGGTCAGGTCGGAGATGGTGCGGGTGCTCTCGAGCAGTCGGGGGATCGGCGTGGGCCGGAACGCCCGGGGATAGCCCTCGGCGAGGGCGGAGGCGCGAAAGCGTTCCCCGAACTCCGCGGGGAGCGCCTCTGCGATTCGCGAGAGGAAATCGTCCTGGACCCTTCGAACCTGCACGCGGGTCGCCATGATCTGGTCGGTGGCCGAGAGTCCCGCCTCGAAGTCCATCGAGGCCATCGCATCCTTGATCTCGTCCTGCAGGGAGTCGATCTTCGCGGCACGGATCGCAAGCGCCTCGTCGAGCGCAAGTTCGTACTCGACGACGATCGGATCGATCGCCTCTTCGATCTCGTAGGGGAACCGGAGAGTCCTCACCAGGGTGAAGAGATCGATGGATTCGCCCATCAGCTCGCCCTTCGGCAGCTCCTTCTCGCGTCGAAGGGTCCGCTCGAACCGCGGCCAGCGATCGATCTGGGCGCCGGTCAACTGGGCGCGGACGTTGTTCAGGAAGCTCCTTCCGAGCTCCGCTCGCGCGGTGTCCCAGGCCGCGAGGGGCTCGAGGATCATCTCCATCACCGCATCGGGGCGGGCGTTTCCCATCCGGCTCTGCAGGCCTCGCATCCGGTTCTTCACATTCTCGACGCCTGCGTCGTAGGAGATCATGTAGTCCTGGAGCAGCACTTCGACGATCGGCCGCTGCCAATCCTCGAGCTTGAGGATCTCCACGAAGAGCGGCATGTCCCGGTCGAGGAATTCGGGGCGGAATGAATCCGCGAATCCGGCCTGGGCGCCGAACTGGGCCGAGGCAGGGGCCGCGATCCCTGCGGCCGTCCCCATCGAAAGGGCGGTCGCGAGCACTGCGGACTTGGTTCTGCGAAGAAACATGATCATGGAACTCCGAATCTGTGGGGGTGATCGCCCCTGGACGGGGTCGACCGGCCATCCCGGACGCTGGAAGAACGCGGCACGGGGCAGAATATGGCAGCTGAAGGCAGGGAATCGTCGGAGAATGGGCCTTTTCATCCACGGGGACCAAGATCCGCGAGGATTGTGGGGATCGGGGCGTTTGGACGATCAGGTCGGCCGAATCCGCGCCTCATTCAGCGAGCACGGTCCGCTGCTCGATTCGCTTCTCGGACGTTGTCAGCACCAGACGATCCACGTAGACGCCCGGTGTGTGGATCCCATCCGGATCGAGCTGGCCGACGTCGACGAGCTCCTCGACCTCGACGACGGTCCTGCGACCGCACTCGGCCACCATGGGGTTGAAGTTTCGGGCCGTCTTGCGATAGATCAAGTTGCCGCTCCGGTCGGCCTTCCACGCCTTCACCAGTGACAGGTCGGCTCGAATTCCCCGTTCCATCACGTATTGGTCACCATCGAATTCGCGGATCTCCTTCCCCTCCGCGACCAGGGTGCCGACACCCGTCCGCGTGTAGAAAGCGGGGATTCCGGCACCTCCAGCCCGCATTCGCTCGGCGAGCGTGCCCTGGGGATTGAACTCCACTTCCAGTTCGCCGGCCATGAATTGGCGTTCGAACTCCGCGTTCTCGCCGACGTAGCTCGACACCATCTTGCGAATCTGCCTGGTCTCGAGGAGGAGGCCGAGCCCCCAGTCGTCGACGCCTGCGTTGTTGCTCACCGCGACCAGATCGCGGGCCTTCGTGTCCCGGAGGGCGGTGATCAGCTGCTCGGGGATCCCGCACAGCCCGAAACCGCCGACGGCGACGGTCATCCCGTCCTCCACCAGTCCATCGAGGGCGGCGGCGGGTGTGGTGAAGACCTTGTCGACCATGGTGCTAATCCTCCAGAACCGCTCGTTTCCCTCGTGATCGGGATCTCGGGCGTGATTTGCGGGCCTTAGAGTGTAACCCTTCCGAGGTGTCCTCGGAACGATGGCGAAGTGCTCCGGTCGGCTGGCATCAAGTTGCGAATCCCTTCCTCGTGAGTCCCGACGAACACCATGCCGCACCCGTTCATGGCGATGCCGTCGTGGGTCGCCGGCATCTGTC
>MDTG01324651.1_pt1 | contig 13041 bp, 10 predicted proteins | sample 811421 | NCBI WGS metagenome assembly MDTG01 (sample SAMN05326645, study PRJNA326480) | marine metagenome | isolation source: seawater | place: Pacific Ocean: South East | collected 2011
AGGGAGCAAACATGCAACGTATGGCTAATTGCCGTCGTTGAAACGATTAACGGTCAATGTCTGCTTTTCGCTCAAAGCCGCCTGTCAGGCGAAGTCTAAACCCGTTCTTTTAAACTGTAAGATCGGATATGAGCTACTACAAATTAGAGTGTTAACACCAAGCGATTCTGTCGGTCTTTAATTACCACGCGATTTTGTCGCATTCACTAATTACCAAGGGAATTTGACGGTTATCTTTTAACCGTGTTTCTTCTTTGCTTTTTGCATAGGAGAGACGCTGAGGATGATCATGTTAAATTCCAAAGCGCAATTGACTGTAGACGTTATTGCCAAGGTTGCTGAGCGCAAGATAACCATTGCTAATGCCGTCAAACTCCTGAATAAATCCAGACGTACCATTGAGCGTTACTTGAAGCGTTATCGTGAAGTCGGTATTCGTTTTGTGGTTCATGGCAATACAGGTAACGAACCAGTCAACAAAACACCAAATTCATTGAAGCAGCAAGTTCAATCACTTATCCGAGAGAAATATTACGATGTCAATCTGCTTCACTTGGGAGAGTTGTTGCAAGCCAACGAACACATTGAAGTAAAGCGTGAAACTCTGCGTAAGTGGGCGCATGATATTCATCATGTGAAACGTGCTAAACGCAGACGTGGCCGTGTATACAAGCGTAGAGAGCGTATGGAATGCGTGGGATTAATGTTGCAAATGGATGGCAGCACACATCGGTGGTTTGGCACCCAAAAGACCTGTTTGATTGCCATGATTGACGATGCCAACAGCCAGTTGTTTGCCGAGTTTTTTCATGCCGAAACAACCGCTGGCTGTTTGAAGCTACTGCGCTCGGTGGTAGAGAAAAAAGGCGTGTTTAAAACTTTGTATGTTGATCGCGCAGGTATATTCGGTGGACCTAAACGTTGCAACTTCTCTCAAGTACAGCGGGCATGTGAAGAGCTGGGTATCGAAATTATCTTCGCCAGCTCACCACAGGGTAAAGGGCGAATAGAACGGGCGTTCGATACCTTGCAAGATAGGCTCGTCCCTGAGTTTAGAATGCGCAATATCACTGATATGGCAGCGGCCAATGCGTACCTTCAGCATGTCTTTATCCCGCAGGTCTGGCATAAAAAAATGACCGTAAAGCCATCTACGCCGGATTCTGAATATCAACCGATACCCAATCACGTCAACCTTGATGATATCTGTATAACCAAAGTGCACCGCAAAATCCGCAACGATCATACCTTCACTTACAAAGGGCAATTTTACTTTATTGAGTCACCCATAAAACACTCAATTGCCCATCAGAAAATCGAAATCAGAAACGTGATCGGCAAGCAGTTTGATGTCTACTTCGCAGGTAGAAAACTAACGGTATCACCAGTGATAGAGCCAACGAAAGCGCCGCTAGACAAATCCTATACGACGCACTCAGAAGACATTGAGATACAGAAAAAGCTTGATGTACTGGCGTTGGCAGACAAGCTTGGCAATGTAGCAGAGGCGTCTCGTCTGAGCGGCGTATCTCGCGATACTATCTACCGACACCGAAAACTTGTGAAAGAAGGTGGTGCCGACGCGTTAAAGCGCCAAGAACCTCCGAGCCTACATCATAAGAATCGTACTGACAAAGCTACCGAGCAAATCGTAATTGAGTTCTCGCTAGCCAATCCACATCTTGGTCAAGTGCAAGTGTCACGACTGCTCAAATCTGAGCGGAACGTCACGATACATGCTAGCGGAGTCCGCAATATCTGGCTAAGGGAAAAGATGAACACTATGGCGCTGAGAATAGACAAATCATCTGTAAAGTAATCAGGATGTTGAAAATCGGACTTGAAACTGTATTTATATACAGTTACATTAGGATTGTTAATTTTAATGATCCTGAAGGCGCACATGTTTTGAAATTTACGATGATATATGGTCCATCTGGAGTAGGTAAGGAAAGTGTTGCTAGGGAACTGGCAAAAAGAAAAAACTGGCGATTGTTTCCACAGCATTTGGCCTTTGACATTTCGTGTGCAGTGATCGGATTCGGTAATGATGGCTTTGAGGCATATCAGCGTCAGACATGCATTGAAGCCTTCCAAACGCTGATCGATAACAACACCAATGGATTGGTGTTTACGTTTTGCTATGTTCACCCCGCTAGTAACTATTTCATTAACGGCCTGCTTGAAATGTTAGAGCGAAACGACATTAGCCCTAATTTCATAAGATTATCTTGTACTTACGATGAGCACGTATGCAGAGTTATCGACGAAAGACGGAAAAACACCAACAAGATTCAGTCGAAAGAGTACCTTGACAATTATCTAGATAAATTTGATTTTTCAACTGATATACCAAAGGTAAAAACATTCCATTTAGACAATACAGGAATGTCTATTCAGGCAACTGCGGCAGCGATTGAACGCTACCTAGCCACGACTACGGAGAAAAGTCTATTGTCATAGCCTCAAACCGATGCTAATTTCAAAGCGTCAAAATCGCTTGGTAGTTAGACCGTCAAGTTCCCTTGGTAATCACACTACTACAAATTAGAGATGTCTACGTTAGGCGCATATATTTTTAGTTGCAACCATTTGAACTAATTAGATTGTTGATAAACGTTTTTTCGTTAAAACTTTCTTTGAGCCCATATTTACCTTTTATGTATTTCCATTTATTTAGGTAATCGCAATGAAAGTGCTTATTTCGGGGCATCCACTTATGTGGTGGCTGAGCGCCTTTAGATTGGTTTGCGTTGTCTTCTACAGCTAAGAGATTTTCAAAGTCGTTGGCAAATGCTCTTCTTTGATCTCGAGTCCAGTATTTACCCCCCATTTCATGGGCATGGGCTAAAGGTACAATATGGTCTATGTCGATATCTGAGGCTTTATAAAATGTTTGAGCAGTGTATGGGTCTATCCATTCACCCCAAGAAACGTTGCAGGGCTTATTTCGTTTAAATTTAACTGGTGACTTTGAATCTCTAATGAGTATTTCAGCTCTTGCATCCTGGCAGTCATTATCGGCATCAACCCAATGTGGCCAATCTTTTCTATTATAAGTAAGCGAGCCAATTGCGAAGCCTTTTGGCACTGGTTTAATTATATTTGGCGAACTGGATGTTGGCTTGCTTTTACTGCTATGGCAGTGATACTCGTTACGCTTTTTATCGTTATGGCAACCCTCTGAATTCGTTCGACCACTGTGAGCTGAGGCACTACTGGAGGCCATCAAAGTTAGTATTAATATTAGCGCTTTCATTAAAATTCCTTATACCTGACTTATTTAACCAATAACGTCACTGTCTAAAGCTATGGTTGATAAATATACAATAACCGATTTAATTGCATTTTATAATGGGGATGTCTGACCAACGTGTTGTGTAGTGAGGTGATAAGAAAGCACGCTTCATATTCCACGTTTGTGTAAGCTTTTCACTGCCGATTGATAAAGTGCCCACGCCATAACGTTTATTTATAGCATCTAAGCACTCCATCATCCTTGGTTTATCTTCACTGACAGAGAACATGTCAGCTTGTTGGAATAACTCACTCTCTAATTCTATTGCACCAATACCGCAGCGATAAAAGCGCGTATTTACTTTAAAAATATCATTTATGACGTCAGAGACGGCTTTAGCCATAACACTGGTATCCGATGTAGGTATGGGAAACTCATATAGAAGTGATTTTTTATAATAAAATTCTTCGTGAGGTGAGCTGGCAGCAAATATAACGATACGTTTTGCTAAAGAGTGCTGATCCCTCAGTTTGCGGCCAACAATGGCAGCATGCGTAACGAGAGCTGATTTTAGTGTTGTTATATCACAGACTCTTTCACCAAAGCTTCTTGTAGAGTATATCTCTTTTTTATTCTGCTTTACTTCATCCCAACTTAAACACGCAATACCGTTTAATTCGCTGACTGTTCGCTCAACGACAACACTGAACATTCTTCTCATGGCCTTAGGATTTTGGCAAGCGAGCTCCCAAGCTGTGTTAATCCCCATGAATTTAAGTTTTTTTCCTAAACGGGAGCCTATGCCCCATACATCAGTGACATCCATTTGCGTCAGTATTGCTTGGCGAGAATGCTCATCGTTAATAACTGCAACACCGTTATAGCCGGACAGCTTTTTAGCTGCATGGTTGGCGGCTTTAGCTAGCGTAGGTGTCGTACCAAACCCAACACCAACGGGTAGACCGGTTTCACGCCAAACAGCACGGCGTATTGTTTGTCCATAGTCGGCCCAATCATCAATGATTTTAGTGAAGCCAGTAAAACGAAGGAAAGACTCATCGATACTATAAACATAGTGGTCATCACAAAAGCGGTTTATAACCGTCATCATTCGCTCGCTCAAATCAGCATACAGCTCATAGTTTGATGAGCGAACAACCACATTATGTTGTTCTAGGTAGTTTTTAACTTTGAAGTAAGGCTGAAATTTTGGAATGTTCAGCTTTCTGGCAATAGGGCATATGGCGCAAATACACCCATCGTTATTTGTTAGAACCACAACTGGTTTAAAGCGAATAGAGGGGTCAAAGACCTTTTCTGCACTCGCATAAAAAGCAACAGCATCTACGAGGGCAAACATCGACACAGCTCGGCTTTATTCTTATGAAGACGAATGCTCGAAGTAACAACACCTTCTAATTTAAAGTCATCATTTTCAGAGATATAAACAGACTGATAGTTTTTAGAAGCAGAAATGAGTAAACGGTTTGTTTTATCTATTATTTTACAAACAAAAGTCCCGTTATAACTCGCAACAATCACATCGCCAGTACTCACATTTTCAGCTCTATCTACAACGAGTAAGTCACCATCGAAAATCCCTACATCTTGCATTGATTCACCCGATGCTAAACCGATAAATGTCGCATTAGGGTGCTTTATTATGAGTTCATCGAGTGAAATTCCAAGCTCTGTATATTCTGCTGCAGGAGACTCAAATCCTGTAATACCGGCCTCTATAAAAATTGGAATAACAAACATACGCACCTCTATACTGTTTATTTGTACAGTGTAATTCAGCTTGCAACGCTTACCAAGAAATTTAAATGTTAAATGAGAGCTTAACTAAGCTAATATTGTTCTTACTTCAGCAAAACAATGAATTATCGAGATTTCATCTTTGATGAGGTGTTACCGTTTCATGAAAACTATTATGTGGAATAATCTTAATTAAAGACTGGCGTAAAAGCCTATTTAGTTATTAACATAAAGGCGGTTTTTTGAGCAAACTATAAGAAAGCGGAAGAGGGGTAAACTCGTTTTTGGACAGAAACGCGTTAGATTTTTAGCTCTAAACTGCTGACCTCGGATAAGTTGAGGTTGCTCAAAACCAATCAAAAGACACACGAGATTGTTTAGGAAAGGCTCCAACTCTGAGTGACTATTTAGTGATTACGATTTTGTGTAACCGTTTGAAAGTGCTAAAGTGTCTATAACATTAGTTGACTGGGTTAAAGATGAATATAGAAGAATTCATTGGGCAATACCGCAACCACCCTGTTTTATTCGTTGGAGCAGGTATCAGCCTTCGCTACCTCAATAATGCATTTACGTGGGATGGCTTATTAAAACACATTGCGTTTGAACTCAAAGGTAACAATGAGTTCTATCTTGATATTAAGGCTGAAAGTCGAGAAAACGGAAAGTACGATTACACAAAAGTTGCAACCAAGTTGGAACAGGAGTTCAATAAAGTCTTGGGTCAAGATAGATACGGCAAGTTTAAAGATATCAACGATGTTTTCTATCACGAGATGGAGACTGAAAATTATCTTAGTCGTTTCAAAATCTACATATCTCAGTTAGTTAAGCAACTGGACTACAAAGAAGATATGTTCGATGAGCTGAGTGAATTAAAGAAAATTCGTAAGAATATAGGCTCAGTGATTACGACTAACTACGATAGTTTAATTGAAGACTTGTTTGGATTTGAAGAGCTTGTAGGCAATGACATTCTACTGAGTAACCCTTATGGCTCAGTCTATAAGATTCATGGTTGTTGCGTTGATCCCTCTAAAATCATTATTACAGAAGAAGATTATAATCAGTTTGATGAAAAGTATGAGCTTATTCGAGCACAATTACTCTCTATTTTCATCCATAACCCAATTATTTTCCTTGGCTATGGTATTGGCGATGAAAACATCAAGAGCTTATTAAAAACCATTTTTACTTATGTGGAACCGAACTCTGAAGATGCGGAACGAATTCGCAATAACTTTCTATTAGTTGAATATGAAAATGGATCAATGTCACACGAAATATCTGCTCATGATATTGATTTACAAGGGTTTTCAACCATTAGGATAAATAAGTTGAAAACGGATGATTTCAAGGAAATCTACAAATCACTTTCTAACCTTAGCTTACCTGTATCAGCAATGGATATCAGAAAGGTTCAGAGCATTGTTAAGGACATCTATTCAGGTGCAAGTGATGACGGGACAAGCATCAAAGTTAACATCACTGAAGATATCGATGCCCTAAGTAATAGTGACAAAATTTTAGTAATCGGTTCAGCGAAATCCATCTCCTATGAGCATAAGAACTCATCAAGTTTCAACTCTGAGTACTTTGATATTGTCGAAGAGTCTAACCACAACCTAATTAAGCTCATTGATAATATTAACATATCAGTACAGCAGTGGTTTCCAATTTATGCTTTTGACACTATTTACCGAGATTTAAGAAAGGCGGCAACTTTAAAAGAGCAACAGGCTCGCAAAATAAATGATTACCTTGCTTCTCAACCAGCAACTGTTGAAACAAAGCACACTACGTTACAAGAAATTTTTGATGATGAAGGTGTAACAAGGCCAAATGAGTTGAATGCGATTATGTGGTCAACTTGGAATGACAAAATTTCACTTGATGAAGTTGAGAGCTTTTTGAAAACAATGCCAGATAAAAAGGGAACGGGCTATCGCAGATTACTCTGTGTGTATGATTACAAACGATACAGTGCGTAGCAAAAGTCAAACCACCCACGGGTGGTCTTTTGTGTTTTTTTTTATCCGTTATTTTTCTATGGTGAACTTTGATTGCACAAGGTAGGGTAACTTTTTGTCTAGACTCGTTTAGGGGCAAAAATGTGCCAGCCCAGATCCGACTAACTCGAAGCTGGACATAAACGTGTTATGCGGGTAATACTGAAGCGAGCTATTCGAAGTACTTTTCTTCTAACAGAGAAACAACCCACTTTTGTAGCGGATCATCGCTATACCTAGGGTGCCATGCAGCAATAACATCAAACGGCTCAGGCGACTCGCTCATATTAACTTGCGTCACATTCAATCCTTCAATTGCTCTCGAAGGCAAAAAAGCAATAGAGTCGGTTGTTTCAAGGTAAAGAGGCACCACGGAGAAACAAGGCGCTGACACAACAACATTACGTTCTAAACCAAACTGCTTGAACCAGTCATCGATTGATCCCTTAAAGTTTGGCCTAGAAGGCGAAGCAATAATTGCTGGATGAGCTGCGATTTCTTCAAGTGAAGGATTTACTTTGGAAATCGTCGAATTATTGGATGCGATACACACATGGTGCTCTTCAAACAACTTAATGATTGGATAAGACTTAGGTATGTAGTCAGGAAAAGCTATTGCTAAGTTCACTTTTCCACTTTCCATCAAGTCATTTAACTTATCTAATTCAAAGTCTCTAACAATGACTTTTAAGTTTGGTGATTGAACCCTAAGCATCGCAATTAATGGTGGTAGAACAATTTGTTGCGCATAGTCCGTCGCGGCTATGACATAAGTACCTTCGACCGTAGTTGGATCAAACGTTTTTGGAGAGAGAAGAACTTGAAAATCTCGAAGCAATCTATCGATTTCCAGAGAGAGTTCTTCTGCTAGAGGCGTGGGTACAAAGCCATTAGTTTTTCTAAGGAACAGTCGGTCTCCAAATACATCACGCAGTTTTTTAAGCTGCTCGCTTACCGCTTGCTGAGTTAAGCCGAGTTGACTTGCCGCCTTCGATGCACTCTGCTCTCGAATCAACGCCTGAAAGACTCTGAGCTGTTTAATATCCAACCTATCTAGCTTGTTCACTTAAGTTACCTTTTGCGTAGCGAAGTGTTACCAATATTCATTGTATCACTTACAAATTAGTGTTGTTTCTATTTGTTTTACTCATTCACTAAAATAGCTCCTGTCAAAACAAATCAGAGAAACGGAGTAAGTCATGAAAACAGTAATTCTAATTGGTGCTTTAGGTAAGATGGGACAAGCGGCTTTAACTGGTTTAGGTAAACATAAAGTGATTACCGCAGGCCGCTCAGGCAACGTTGACCATGTTGTTGATATTACGGATGAAAACTCGATTAGAGCACTATATGAAAAAGTTGGTCACTTTGATGCTGTCGTTAACACGGTGGGTTTCTGTGAGTATGCAACGTTTGCAGAAATGAGTGAGTCACAATGGATGACTACAGTAATGAGCAAAATGATGGGACAAATCAACCTTGTTCGTATTGGCCAAGAGTACATCGCAGATAACGGATCTTTCACTCTAATAAGTGGCATCTTAAACGTAAAACCTATCCCTTATGCCATTGCTGATGCAACAACAAGCGGTGCTATCGATACCTTTGTGAAGTGTGTTGCTCACGAAATGCCACGCGGTACACGCATCAACGTTGTGAACCCGACAGTATTGGAAGAAGCATGGGAAGTTTATGGTGAAATGATGCCAGGCTTTGAGCCAGTACCAGGTAAACTGGTTGGTAAAGCGTTTGAACGTTCCGTTGACGGTTTTATCAATGGCGAAGTACTGTTCGTTGATGCTTAACTGTTTCTAATTGAGAAGCACGCCTTTCAAAGCGTGCTTTTTTGTAAATAGAGTATTTACGTTAACAAGCTTTGGGGCAGAAACGAGTTAATCATGAATGACTATATATGGCACAGAGCTGTCATTCGGCTCTGAAACGTTTCTGTCCACCTCGAGTCAGTCGGATCTTAGCTGGCACATTTTTGCCCCTTTTCGTGTTAACGCAAAAAATCTAGATTTAGTTTAGAGGAAAACTGTCACGGAATGTGTTAATATTCTCGTTTATCTTTAACTGGGATTTTAGTTAAATTAGTATAAGAGCTACTAATAAAAACTCAATTTGATATAGTGCTTTGAGAATATGAAAAGGAATTACTAGTGGCAAAATTAAACACTAAACTAACGTTAAGCGCAGTAAATAAAAAATTTAAAAATAAACCTACTGAACAACCGTTGTTAGAATATTTATGGAATGGTTTAGATCACTTTGCGTCAGAGATTAAAATAAGATTTGATTTTGATAACTTCGACTTTGTCGAAGTTATGGATAATGGAGATGGAATAGAGAAAAAATCCTTAGAAGTTACCTTTTCACCTTGGGATAGCACAACAAAGAAAAGTATTAATCAAAAAGGAAAAAATGGTAGTGGACGATATTCGTATGTGAAATTATCGGATAGGGCCGTTTGGTACACTAGACACAAAAAAGAACAGCAAAATTATTTAATTAAAAATGACATAGGTGAAATTGATACATTTCACACGGAAGATATCGAGCAAAACCATGCTTATTTAGAAGGCAAAACAAGCGGTACAGTTGTCCGACTAACAGACTTAAAAACTAAACTAAAAAAGTTCCCCACGCTCAATTCAATCACCAACGAAATCAAAAAAAATTGTAGTTGGAAGTTAGCAATAAATCCGGCACTTAAAATCTTCCTAAATGGTGAGAAAGTTGAGGCATTACCCCATAAACGAGAATCTTTTAAGTACAAATTTAAGGGGAAGAGTACAAGCGCAGATTTCGATATTGAGCTGATTCAATGGTCTTCAAAACCTGTTGACGAATTATGTCAGTCATATTTCATAAATAGTAATAATCACTTAATTCATCGAGAAACGAATACAGCAAACAATAAAATAGACTTCTATATATCAGTGGTTGTTAAAGGAGCTTGGATAGATAATTTTCAACCCGATTACTTAGAGGCTGAAAATCAAGATGGTTTGTTTTTAGGCAGCATTAATGGTCTAAACTCAGAGGTATACAAAGGCTTAAAAAGATTCATAGATGATCTGGTAAGAGATAAGTATTACGAATTCTTAGTGTCTAATGCCAAGTTTAAAATTAGCGAATTTAAACATAAAGGATATTTTCCGGAAAGGAAGAATTTAGATGTAAATTACTCAAAGTATTTGGACCGTAGGCTTGAGCAAGTTATTGAAGATATATACATAGTAGAACCGAGATTTTTTACAAACCTAAGCCTCAAACAAGGTAAGCTGATATTTGCAATACTGGACAAATTAACAGTATCTAACCACAATGAAGACTTGATCGATGTCTTGGAGGGGATTATGGACCTGTCCGATGATAGAGTTAAATCATTGGCTAATGTATTGAGACGTACACGATTAGACAATATTGTTGACACTGTAAATACTTTAACCGGGCGATTAGATGCTGTTTCACAATTAAGACACTTGATACTGCATCATCCTTATGAAGTACTTGAAACGCCTGACTTGCAGGGGATTATTGCAAACAACACTTGGTTATTTGGAGATGAATTTACTACGATTGGAAATGAAGAAGATGACTTTACTTCAGTTGTTCGTAACCTCATAAAGCAAAAAGTTGAAGGTGTTGAAATAACAGAGCAATGCGTTGAAGATGGGAAGCATATTGAAGGAGTAAAAAGGCAGGTAGATTTTTTCCTACTAGACACCATTAAACGCGAAGATTACGCTACCAAAAAGCATTATTTTAAATGCACCATCATCGAAATTAAGCGTCCAGGCGTATCATTAAACAAACACCATATGAGGCAGTTGTCGGACTATATCGAAATAGTACAGAATCATCCTGCATTCAAAAACAACCCATTATTACAATTTGAGTTTATTTTAGTTGGGAGAAAAATTTCAAACTCAGATACTCAAATCAATAACGCTTTTTCTGCTATGGCAAGTCACAATCAACCCGGTCTAGTAGCTAAAGCTGATAGGATTAATGGTTATGTTTATACATGGGAACACATACTAAATGAGTATGAACTGTCTAATAGCCATTTAATTGAAATATTAAACTTGGAAAAACAAAAAATTATAGACGAAACGGCTGCACAACAAGTCGAAAAGTTGCAAAAGCGTCATTAATAATAACAAGTAGTCTGCTGTATCTTTATCGTTTAGCATAACGAGAACTTAAATATCATTTTTCTGCTAATTGACCAAATATATCTAATAATTCAATATGTATGTAGTTGTTAAGTTTCAAATCAGTCATGGACTAGATTAGTTGGCGCAGGACATAAAAATGATAAGAAAAGCATCCGAAATATTAGAAAAGTTTATAGCTGAAGAAGCTAAAAGGCTTGATGGTGTTAAAATGCCCCATATGCCAACGTTAGGCAGTGCCTATGAAGAGATAACCCGTCAAGGTATCGATAATCGTTTTACGATCCCGAAAGCATTGGATCTAAAAGTAGTATCAGGTTTTATCTCAATTGAAGGTGAAATGCTACCTGAACAAATTGACTGTATGCTTGTTCATAGTGATGGGATTCAATATGGATTAACTGAACAATACATATATGAGATTGAGTCTGTTTTATGTATTTTTGAAGTAAAGAAAACGTTAAACAAACCTGACTTTAAGGGCGCTTTAGAGCACCTAAGTAAAATAAGAAAAAGTTATGGACAATTGTTTGAAAAAAAACTTATCGAATATGACTATGAACCAGATTTACATGTGGCGGGTAAGTTATTCTCCCAAATAACTGGCAAACCGTCACCTGTAAAATATTGCCAAATTCATGATCTGGAGCCAGAAGATGGTGTGCTATTTTATTCGCTGGTTCAAGAAACCTACGCACCAGTTAGTATTATTCATGGTTATGGTGGATATAAAACTGAATCTGGATTGAGAAATGCGTTTGTTGATATTCTTGCCCAAGAAAAAGATAGTAATGGTATTGGTTTTGGCATCCCTTCATTTCCTACATTAGTTACTGCAAATAACTATTGTTTGGTAAAGAATAATGGTTTCCCTTACATGGCTCTACAAGGAGTAAATAACTGGGTTGCTATTTCTTCTACTCGTCACAATCCAGCTTACATTATGCTGGAAATAATTTGGTCAAAGATATCACAATATTTTGATGTTGCGATGCCTTGGGAAGATACACTAGAAACTGAAAATTTAGCACCTCTTTTAACAGCAACAGTACGTCGCGAGGGCGATAATGTTGGTTGGTGGTATAGAACTAATGAGACATCAGAGAAAATCCTAAAAAGAGAAGCTAATACCAAATGGGAGCCTGCAAAGTTAAGTGAAGCAGCTATTACGTTAACTAATTTAATGATTTGGCGCGGTGGCGAGTTTGATGTATCTGATGGCTCAGAGTGGCTATTAGACAAGTTTGGAACCACCTTTGAAGATGTTACAGAAGAGCTTCTTAGCTCTGGATATTTCATGAATGACAACGGATTTCTTCGACCAATTGAGTCTGTTAGTTTCATCGCTACGGCTGACGATAATACTGGCTACATTTCTACTGACAGAAAAATGCTAGATATTTGGCTTGAAGAGCAAGAACAAGAGTTCGTAATTTCTAATTTCATCTTCACGTAAACTATAAGAGATGAAGTGAGCCTTTATCCCGTTAATAAGCAATAACACCTTTTTGGCTTCTCTTGCATGTAATTCTCTAGATCAACAAAATGATCTACTCCGTTTTACCTAAACTTATTTGAACTAAACGTAGTTGAGCTAATAGACTAACTCACTTTTGTCCAAATACGAGTTGGGTGAACGTCCGTTATTATAACGGGATTTAAGATATTAAGTTGCTATTGAACGGCCGAGTTTGGCTTATGCCGCTGTCAGTTTTGATTAAGCCCTAACAATCAAACTTGACAGATAAAGTTAAGACTTATTCAGAAAAAGTTGTTAACACCAAGCGACTTTGTCGTATCTTAATTACCAAGCGATTCTGTCGTAATCGCTAATTACCAAGGGAATTTGTCG
>MDTG01429930.1_pt1 | contig 13041 bp, 11 predicted proteins | sample 811421 | NCBI WGS metagenome assembly MDTG01 (sample SAMN05326645, study PRJNA326480) | marine metagenome | isolation source: seawater | place: Pacific Ocean: South East | collected 2011
ACGGTTGAAATGACACCGTACGATTTAACTAAGGGTAGAATTACCTTTAGAGGTTAGGCCTTGTAGCTCAGTAGTAGAGCAGTACCCTGAAAAGGTATGTGTCGTTTGTGCGATTCAAACCAAGGCCACCACTACTAACAAGTTTTACACATCGAAATTTAAAATTTTATCTGCTAATTATAATATTCATATGGGTAAAAAAATTGGATTATTTTGGTTGAGAGATGATTTTAGAATTACAAAAAATCGCGGCTTAGCAGAGGCTACAAAAAATCACGATCAAGTAATAGTTTTCTACTTATATAAAGAGTCAACTTATAATAATCAAGAAGCCCAAAAATGGTGGTTAAATAAATCTCTTATAAATTTTAGAAAAAAATTAGATAATTTAAATATAAATCTTGAAATAATAAAAACAGATTCATTTAAAATTTTTTTTGATAAATTATTCAAAAAAAAAGACATATCAATTTATTGGAATAAAGTTTATGAGCCAGATTTCTTAAAGTTTGATGAATATCTTACTAAAAATTTAGTTAATAATAATATTCCTTTTAAAATTTACAAAGGCAATGTTCTTAATGAAATCAATGAGATAAAAAAAGGTGATGGGACTCCGTTCAAAGTATTTACTCCTTTTTGGAGAAGAGCAGAAAAATATTATATTGAAAAAATTCCACCGAAAGAAAAAATAATTAAGAAATGTTCAAAGAAATTAAATTATTTTAAAAACTGCATTGATCCTAAAGAAGTTCTGCCAAAAAAAAACTGGTTTAAAAATTTCGATAAAATATGGTCACCAAGTGAGGAAAGTGCATTGAGAGAGTTAAAAAATTTTATTAAAAATAGAATTATAAATTATTCTGATGGTAGAAATTTTCCAGATAAAATCGGAACATCAAAACTTTCTCCATTTATTAAATTTGGACAAATACACGTCGAAACAATCTGGGATGAATGTATAAGAGAAAAAAATAAAACCGCTGGCACATCAAAATTTTTAGCTGAAATTGGATGGAGAGAATTTAACCATACGTTAATAAATTATTTTCCGCACATGTTAAAAAGTAATTATTCGAAAAAATTTGATAAATTTCCTTGGGAAAAAAATGCTAAATTTTTTTCTGCTTGGAAAAAGGGGTTAACAGGATATCCGATTGTAGATGCAGGTATGAGGGAGCTTTACTCAACTGGATGGATGCACAATAGAGTGAGAATGATTGTTGGATCATTTTTAGTAAAACATCTACTAATAAATTGGAAAGAAGGAGAAAAATATTTTAGAAGTTGTTTATTAGACTATAGTGAAGCAAGCAATGTCGCTGGCTGGCAGTGGGTTGCCGGAAGTGGTGCTGATGCCGCTCCGTACTTCAGAATTTTTAACCCAATACTTCAAGGAGAAAAATTTGATAAAGAAGGGTATTACGTAAAAAAATGGATTCCAGAATTAAAAAATCTATCTAAAAAATTTATTCATAAACCATGGGAGTTAGAAGAAGACAAAGACTTTAAATTAGGGAGAGATTACCCTTTTCCACTAGTAAAACATGAAGAGGCAAGAGCAAAAGCATTAAGTTCTTTTAAAAAGATTTAATAATCAAGTATTTCCATGACAATGCTTAAACTTTTTGCCAGATCCACATGGGCATTGTTCATTTCTACCGACTTTTTTATCTTCTTTTATTTTTAAATTTGAATCGTTAGTAATTTTATCTTCTTGTTGATTATTTTCTTTATTTTGATCAGGAAGAACAATATTCAAGTTTAATAAAAATTTTACTAATTCTAGTTTAATTTTTTCCAATAAAATTTCAAATAATTGAAAGGCTTCTTTTTTAAATTCAGATAAAGGGTCTTTTTGACCGTAACTTCTTAACCCTATAACTTGTCTTAATTGTTCTAAATACTGAAGATGAGATCGCCACGAAAAATCTATAATTTGAAGAAATATTTTTTTTTCTATTTCGTTATTTTCATCTTTTCCAATTAGCTTTACTCTATCATCTCTTTTTGAAATAAATTTTTGTTTAAGTCTGTCTATAAACGTTACTTTATTTAAAGATGTAAACTCAATAAGTTCTTCATCATTAAATGCATTTCCTGTAATATTTTTAATTGACGTTAAATACTTTTTTTTATCATTAGATTTTTGGTAATCTATCTTAATTGACTCTAGGGAAAACAATACTTCATCTACAAAATCATCAAGAATTTCTTTGATATTTCCGCTTTTTAATACATTTAATCTTTGACTAAAAATCACTTTTCGTTGATCGTTCATGACGTCATCAAATTTAATTAATGTTTTTCTAATATCAAAATTTCTTCCTTCGACTTTTTCTTGCGCTCTTTCCATTGCCTTATTTATCCAAGGATGATCAATAGACTCATTTTCTTTGAGGCCTAATTTTTTCAGCATTCCCTCTATAGACTCGGCGCCAAAAATTCTCATTAATTCATCTTGAAGACTTATATAAAATATTGAAGTGCCAGGATCTCCCTGTCTTCCCGATCTACCTCTTAATTGATTGTCTATTCTTCTGCTCTCATGTCTTTCAGTACCTATAATGAATAAACCTCCTAACGACTTAACTTTAATTTCATTATCTTTAAATTTTTGTAATTCATCATTTTTTTTTTCTTCTAGAAAGTTTTTATTTCCACCAAGTTTAATATCTGTTCCTCTTCCGGCCATATTTGTGGCGATAGTAATAGCTCCCACTTTCCCAGCTTCTGCAATAATTTTTGCTTCTTGCTCATGATGTTTGGCATTCAATATATTGTGTTTAATATTTTTAAGATTCAGGTGTTCGGAAATTTTTTCTGATTTTTCAATACTAGTGGTTCCAACTAAAACTGGCTGTCCTTTATTTCTACATTCAATTATTTTATTTGTAATTGCTAAATATTTTTCTTGTTCAGTTCTAAAGATTTGATCGTTCATATCTTTTCTTATCATTGATCTATTAGTTGGAATAGAAACAACGTTAAGTTTATATATATCAAAAAATTCCTCTGCCTCAGTTAAGGCAGTTCCAGTCATACCCGATAGCTTTTTATAGAGTCTAAAATAATTTTGATATGTTATCGAAGCAAGTGTTTGATTTTCTTCTTGTATCTCCACATTTTCTTTAGACTCTATTGCTTGATGTAAGCCATCCGAAAATCGTCTACCGTCTAAAACCCTGCCAGTAAATTCATCTATTATCTGAACGCGTTTATCTCTAACGATATAATCTATATCTTTTTTAAAAAGAAAGTTTGCTTTTAAAGCCTGATTAATGTGATGGACCAAATCTAAATTTTGAGGATCATAGAAATTCTTATTTTTTAATATATTTGCTTGAAAAGATAATTTTTCTATTTTATCGATACCACTATCAGTTAAAATTGCATTTTTATTTTTCTCATCTATTTCGTAATTTGATTTATCTAGTTTACTAATAAAATTATTAGATAAATTATAAAAATTACTTTTATCTTCAGCTCTCCCAGAGATAATAAGAGGAGTTCGAGACTCATCAATTAGAATACTATCAACTTCATCTACAATACAGTAGTGATGTTCACGCTGAACCATTTCATTTAATTCATATTTCATATTGTCTCTAAGATAGTCAAAACCTAGCTCATTATTAGTTGCGTAAGTTATTTCGCAAGCGTAATTTCTTTTTCTTTCTGCATCTTCTTGGTTTCCTGTAACACAGCCCACTGATAAGCCTAAAAAATTAAATACTTGCCCCATCCACTTAGAGTCTCGTTGTGCTAAATAATCATTTACAGTCACAATATGTACGCCCTTTCCATATAGGGCATTTAGATAAGCAGGTAAGGTTGAAACTAAAGTTTTACCTTCACCAGTTTTCATTTCAGCAATTTTACCATTATGTAAAATTATTCCTCCTGCAAGTTGGACATCGTAATGTCTTTCTTTTAAGGTTCGTTTGGCAGCTTCCCTTACAAGAGCAAAACTTTCTATAAGAGCAGAGTTAACTTCTCTTCCTTCCTGTATGCTTTTTTTTAAGAGGTTTGTTTTTTCCTTAAAATCACCATCTTTTAAAGTTGATATCTGGCTCTCTCTATTATTTATCTCAGTAATTAGAGGTTTAATTCTATCTAATTCTTGTTGATTGCTACTTTTAAATATTTTATTAAGAGCTTTACTAAGTAAATTCATGATACTTCTATATAAGTATTTATAGCGTAAATTAAATAGTAATTATGACAATAAATTTAAAAAACTTCTTAAATGACAAAAAATCGATGTCAAAAATGGGGGAGTTTCAAGAATTGAAAGAAATTGAAGGCCTGGAGGTATCATCTATTTCTGCAGATCTGTACAACAATGGGAGAGATGATTTAACTTTATTTTATTTTAAAAATGGAGCAAATTTTGCAACATTGCACACAACCAATAGCATAGTTTCAGAATCAATTAATTGGAACGCAAAATCGAATAAAAAAAATACAAAAGCAATCCTAATTAATACAAAAAATGCAAATACTTTTACTGGTCAACAGGGTCTCGAAAGTTTAGACATTATAGCAAAAAATTTATCAAAATGTCTTAATATTAGAGAGTCTAAAACCGATCAAGGTATTAGCGAAACAATAAAGATTAAGGACCTGATGTTTGCCTCAACAGGAGTTATCGGTGAAATGTTTCCAGCTGAAAAGATAAATTCATCTATTAATGATTTAGTTAGTAAATTAAGAGCACCTCAAACTAAATTAATTTGGACAAAAATCGCTTCAGCAATTATGACAACAGATACAAAACCTAAAATGGCTTACGAGGAATTTTCTGTAGGAAGTAAAATTATAAAAATTTCAGGAATAGCAAAAGGATCTGGCATGATTGCTCCAAATCTCGCAACCATGTTATCATTTATTTTCACAGATGCAGATATTCCATCTAATATTTTAAAATCTCTGTTAAAAAAAGCAACTGCAAATTCTTTTAATGCAATTACAGTTGATAGTGATACATCTACTAACGATATGGTTTCTATTTTTTCAACAAAAAAAATTAAAACTTTACAAAATAGAACTATTTCAGATCCATTAATTCAAAAATTTGAAATTCATCTAAAAAAACTATGTTTAAATCTAGCTAAACAAATCGTAGTAGATGGCGAAGGTGCAAAAAAATTTGTTACAGTTAAAGTTTTAAATGCTAAGTCTCAGTTTAGTGCAAAGAAAATTGCTTTTTCTATAGCAAATTCTCCGCTAGTAAAAACTGCTGTAGCAGGAGAAGACCCCAACTGGGGAAGAATAATTATGGGATTAGGAAAATCTGGAGAGTTTATAGACAAAGAAAAGCTTACAATAAAATTTGGCGATCTAATCGTAGCTGAAAAAGGAAAAATTTCATCAGATTATGATGAAGAAAAACTTAAAGAATATATGAAGTGGGACTCAATTTTAATTGAAGTTAACTTAAATTTAGGAAGTGATACGTTTGAATGTTACACATGTGATTTCACTCACGATTATATAGGTATTAATGCCGATTATAGGAATTAATAGTTGAAAAATAATTTTCTAAAGCAATAATAGCAATATGATTAAATATATCCTTAAGTGTAAAAACAAGCATGAATTTGAAAGCTGGTTTTCTAGCTCGAATGAATATGAGAAACTCAAAAAGAAAAATTTATTGGAATGTCTATTTTGTGAGTCAAATCAAATTGAAAAATCTATTATGGCTCCAAGAATTTCAAATTCGTTAAACTCCAGCAATAATGATAACAATTTTCCTAGTGATAAAGATTTTGCTAGAATTAAAAAAGATTTACTTAAAATACAAAAATTTGTAGAAAAAAATTTTCACTTCGTTGGAGATAATTTTGCAAAAGAAGTCAAAGAAATTTATTATAACAAACAAAAAAATACTAATATATATGGGACCACCACAATAGAGGAGAGAGAAGAACTTGCGGAAGAAGGCATTGAACTAGCTACAATTCCTTGGATCAAAAAAGAAAATTAATTTTTTTTTGATGTAATTATATAATTAACAGATAAATCTTTATTTTGTTTCCACGACTTTAGTAACGGATTAAAACTAAGACCTGTAACATCAACAGTGCTAAAATTAAGTTTATTGATTTTAGCCTCTAGAACTTCAGGCTTTAAAAATTTGTTCCAATCATGTGTTCCTATTGGAAGCCACCTTAAAATATATTCTGCACCTATTATAGCTTTAATATATGATGTGAAAGTTTTATTTAAAGTTGCGGTAAACATTATACCATCTTTTTTTAATAAATTGGAACAAGACCCAAGATAAAGATCTAAATCATCCACATGTTCAACAACCTCTAAATTTAATATTATATCAAACTTATCTTCAGATTTTAAATTTTCAGGGGATGAATTTATGTAGTTTATTTTTAGGTCATTTTTTTTTGCGTGCAAAGAAGCAATCTTTATATTTTTTTCTGAAGCATCTATTCCGGTTACAATTCCACCAAGTCTAGTCATGGGTTCACTGATTAAACCACCACCACAACCTATGTCTAAAATTTTTAAACCCTTCAAAATTGAAGTATTTTCTTTTTTCAAGTCAAAGTAATCTCTGCAAGTATTAGTAATATAGTCAATCCTAGTTGGATTAAACATATGCAAAGGTTTAAATTTACCGTTTACATCCCACCATTCGTCGGCCATCCTTGAAAACTTTTGAATTTCTTCTCTATTTATTGTACTCATAATAATTATCTTTATATTATTTAAATTAACTTAATTAATATTATATTAAAACCTATTTATTTATGGCAAAAAAAGTTTTGAAATTTGGCGGAACATCTGTAGGATCAGTAGAAAGAATTGTGCATGCAGCTAGTATTATTGAAAAAGAACACAAATTAGGCAATAAAATTATTGTAGTTGTTTCTGCAATGGCAGGGAAAACAAACGAGCTGATAAGTCAATCGAAAAGCATCTCTAAAAAATTTAATGACAGAGAGCTAGATGTTTTGTTGACCTCGGGAGAACAAGTAACCAGCGCTTTGATAGCAGGAGCCTTAAACGAAAAAGGCATTAAATCTAAATCATGGCTAAACTGGCAAATACCTATTCTTACAGACGGGGATCATAACAATGCGAGAATTATAAATATAAGCACAGATAAAATAAACGAATATCTTTCTGGAGGAGGGGTAGCTATCATTCCTGGTTTTCAAGGTATCTCAAAATTAGGAGACATAACTTCAATTGGGAGGGGCGGATCTGATGCTACTGCAGTTGCTATTGCAAAAATTTTTAATATGGACAGCTGCGAAATATATACAGATGTAGATGGAGTGTATTCAACAGACCCAAACAAATTACCTCTTGCTAAGAAAATTGAAAAAATTTCTTATGAAGAGATGCTTGAACTTTCCTCTTTGGGTGCAAAAGTCATGCAGCCATCTGCTGTTCAGACAGCAATGATGTATGACATTCCTTTACAAGTAAGGTCTACTTTCACAGATAGAAAAGGAACTGAGATATTTAATCAAGAAAGCATAGATTATAGCAAAAGTGTCACTGGCGTAGCTTATTCTAAAGATGATGCTAAAATAACTTTAGTAGGCGTTGAAGATAAACCTGGTGTAGCCGCCGATATATTTGAACCATTAAGTAAAAATCAAATAAATATTGATATGGTTATTCAAAATATTTCTGCCGATGGAAAAGAAACTGATCTAACCTTTACAATTAAAAGAGAAGACGTCAATAAAACTCTAGAAATCATTAAAAACAATAGCAATATTGAATTTAGAGATTTAAGCAACAACAATAAGGTCTCTAAAATTTCAATAGTTGGTGCAGGAATGGTTACAACACCTGGAGTAACCTATAAAATGTTTAGAGCTTTGGCTGATGATAATATAAATATATTAGCTATTTCAACATCAGAAATAAAAATATCTGTAATTATTAATGAAGCAGACACTTTAAAAGCGGTAAAAAAACTACATACAATTTTTGATTTGGACTAAAATGGAAATAAGACCTCACAGAAAAATAAATAGAAAAAAAACTAAAAAAATTATGGTTGGAAAAGTTCCTGTGGGAGGAGACTCTTTTATATCTGTTCAGTCAATGACAAACACCATTACATCAGATACACCATCTACTATTAAGCAAATTATTGAGCTCGAAGAAGCTGGCGCAGATATTGTGCGTGTGTCATGTCCAGATGAACAATCAACTAAAGCTTTAAAAGAAATCGTTAAAGAAGTTAAAGTTCCAATTGTAGCAGACATTCACTTTCATCATAAAAGAGCAATCGAAGCAGCCAAAATGGGAGCTAGTTGTTTAAGAATTAATCCAGGCAATATTGGAAACTCAGATAGAGTTTTTGAAATAATTAAAGCTGCAAAAGATTACAATTGCTCGATTAGAATAGGAGTAAATGCTGGTTCATTAGATAAATTATTATTAGAAAAGTATAAGGAACCTTGTCCCGAAGCTTTGGTAGAAAGCGCAATGTACAATATAAAACTTATGGAAGATAAAGATTTTTTTAACTTTAAAATAAGTGTTAAGTCATCAGATGTCTTCCTAGCTATAAAATCATACGAAAAACTTTCAAATGTTTGTGACTATCCTTTACATGTTGGAATAACAGAGTCAGGAGGACTTCTCACCGGAAGTATTAAATCATCTATAGGCGTAGGCCAGTTATTGATGCAGGGTATAGGCGATACAATAAGAATTTCACTTTCAGCAGACCCGGTAGAAGAAGTGAAGGCAGGTTATGAAATTTTGAAATCCTTAAGTATTAGGGCAAGAGGAGTTCAAATTATTTCTTGTCCATCATGTGCTAGACAAGCATTTCCCGTTATTGAAACTGTAAAAATTTTAGAGCAGGAACTTGCACACATTAAAACTCCTATCACGCTCTCAATTATAGGGTGTGTTGTGAATGGACCCGGAGAAGCATCGCAAACTGAAATAGGTCTTACTGGAGGTGGCCAAGACAATAATCTTTTATATTTATCTGGCGTACCACATACCAAGGTCATAGGGAAAGATATTGTAAAAAAAATTGTTTATTTGGTAGAAAAAAAGGCCAAAGAAAAAGCAGAGCGTAAATGATACCTTTAGAGAAGGTCCAGACATTAGTTGATAAGCATGACGGGCTAGAAAAAGAATTATCAAGTGGAAAAATTGATTCAAAGTTATTTGCACAGAAATCAAAAGAGTATTCTGACTTAGGAACAGTTATTTTATACGCTAGATCATATGTAAAATTTAATGAAGAAAAAAAGAACTTAGAACAAATTTTAAGTGATAAATCTGGTGATCCAGAAATGATTTTACTTGCAGAAAATGAGCTAATAGAACTAAAAAAAAATCAGAATATACACGAAAATAAATTAAAAATATTTTTATTACCAAAAGACGAAGATGATAATAAAAATGCAATAGTGGAAATTAGGGCAGGTACCGGAGGGTTAGAAGCATCACTTTTTTGTGCGGACTTATTTAAGATGTATGAAAAAGTTTGTTCAAAAAAAAAATGGAAAATAGATATTATAAATATTTCTAAAAGTGAAGCAGGTGGATTTAAAGAGGTAATTTTTTTAGTTAACGGTAGCAATATTTATTCTTATTTAAAATATGAGTCGGGTGTACACAGAGTGCAAAGAGTTCCTACAACAGAGACTCAGGGACGAGTACATACTTCAGCAGCAACCGTGGCAGTTTTGCCAGAAGCCGAAGAGGTTGATATTCAAATTAAAGACTCAGATTTAAGAATTGATGTTTTTAGAGCAGGTGGGCCGGGAGGGCAATCAGTTAATACGACTGATAGTGCGGTTCGAATAACGCATATTCCATCGGGAGTGGTTGTTAGTCAACAAGATGAGAAATCTCAACATAAAAATAAAGCAAAAGCTCTAAAGATTTTAAGAGCAAGAGTATACGAAGCCGAAAAACAAAAAAAAGATAAAGAGAGATCCAGCGATAGAAAAAATCAAATCGGTAGTGGCGATAGATCAGAAAGAATTAGAACATATAATTTTCCACAGGGTAGAGTTACAGATCATAGAATTAATTTAACCCTTCATAAACTCGAAGAATTTTTAAGCGGAGAAGCCCACGAAGAGATGAATGAAAATTTAAGGCTTAAAGATCAAGATTTAAAACTTAAGGACTTGAGTCAATGATAGTATCAGAGCTTATTTCGTTTGGTTCAAGTGTCTTGAAAAAAAAGAAAATAACGTCTCATTTATTAGATTCAGAATTGCTTTTATCAAATGTTTTAAATGAGAAAAGAGAGACATTATTATCAACTGACGCTAAAATTTCATTAAAAAATATTAGAACTTTTAACAAATTAATAAAAAGAAGAGAAAAAAATGAACCTATTGCATATATCTTAAAAAAAAAAGAATTTTGGAGTAAGGAATTTTTAGTTAATAAAAATACTTTAATTCCAAGACCAGAAACCGAGTTGCTAGTTGAAAAAATCGTAAATTATTTTACTGATAAAAGTTTATTTATTTTAGATGTTGGTACTGGATCTGGCTGCATTTTGTTAGCTTTATTAGATGAATTGAAAAAAGCTCAAGGCATAGGTATCGATATTTCAAATCGAGCAATAAAAGTAGCGATAAAAAACTCAAAAAAACTAAATCTTAAAAACAACCCTAAATTTTACAACAGGTCTTTAGACCAGATTTTTGGTGTTAAATTTGATTTAATTGTATCAAACCCTCCATATATCTCTAGTTATGAAATAAAAAATTTATCTGAAGATATTAGAAAATATGAGCCCAGATTGGCGCTTGATGGGGGAAATGATGGGCTTGACGTAATTAAAAAAGTTATCTACAAATCCAGAAGTATCTTAAAGAGAAAAGGTATGTTGGCCTTAGAAATTGGATTTGGACAATACAAAAAAGTTTCACAGATTTTGAAATTAAAAGGCTTTAAAATTAAATTTTTAATAAGAGACTATCAAAATAACGTTAGATGCATATTAAGTACATTAGTTTAGGGATTTTAGAGGGCTTCAAATAGTCAAAATAAACAAACATATGAACAATCAAAAAAGAAGATCACCATTCAGGCCAAGACAAAACAAAGGCGGTTACAGAGGAAGAAATAACGGAACCAGACCAAATAATGGAGGTCATTTTCAAAATAATAATGGAAATAATTTTACAAGAAATGGTTCGATGACCAACCCATTTAATGTGGAAAAAACTATACAAAAGTTTCAACAATTGGCAAAAGACGCTCAAAGCTCGGGTGACCCAGTTTTGGTAGAAAATTATTTACAACATGCAGATCATTATGCCAGACGACTTACAGAACTAAATAGCAAGTCAACAATTAAGCCAGAGGGAGAACAAGTAAAATCAGAAGCCCCTTCAGTTCAAAAAGAGTTAAGTCCTAACATAGGTAGTGTAGCTGAAAAACAAGATCAATAATCTCTTAGCTCAGATAATTTTAAGTCAATTTTTATTCTTTTGATCTCAAATTCTTTTCTAGCGGTATCGTTTAATTTCTTTCCAGAAGGAAGCTTAAGCTTTTGTGAGTTTACTTTTTTTTTATTAACATGAACTTCATAATGAAGATGGGGTCCAGTAGACATACCAGTTGAACCCACGTATCCGATTATTTGTCCTTGTGTTACTTTTCTACCTTCTTTTATGCCTTTAGCAAATTTTTTCATGTGAGCATAAACAGTTTCATAGGTTGAGTTATGTCTAATCTTTACACAGTTACCTCCTCCTCCACACCACCTAGCTCTAGTCACGGTTCCACTACCAGAGGCCATGATAGGAGTACCACTAGGTGCAGCAAAGTCAGTTCCAGCATGTAATTTTGTATATCCCAAAATAGGATGTTTTCTATTTCCAAAAGACGATGATAATCTGGCTCCATTGATCGGAGTTTTCATAAGAGTTTTTACAATACTTCTTCCATTTATATCGTAATAACCAGTTTCATTTTTATATTTAAAATTATAAAGATTAATTTCTTTATTGTTTACAAACATTGACGCAAATAAAATTTTTCCTGTATCTCTTACAATTTCGTTATCGTCTAAAAATTTTTCATAATAAATTTCAAAGGAATCACCTTTTCTAATATCTCTTTGAAAATCAATTTCAAAGCCGTATATTCTTGCAAACTCTACAATTATATTTGGTTCTATTCCCACCTCTACAGCAGCATTGTATAAGTTGTTGTTAATAGTACTTTTAACTACGACTTCTTTTCTATTTAATCTAACTATGTTTTCGTTAATTAAAAAACTTTCATTTTCTTTTCTGATTTCAATAGTAAGTGTATTAGAAACAGGATAAACTATATTAATAATACTATTTTTATTATCTTCGTTTTTCTTTAATATAATGTCTATATTCCTGCCGATATAAATATTTGAAAGTTTCTTAGCTCTAAGCTTGTTAACAATGTCTTTTATTTCATCGTTTTTTACATTAAAATTTGCAAGTATCTTTTCAATACTATCATTGTTTTTTATAATATATTTGTATTCTGCATACGGACTCTGAAGATTATTAAAAATATATTTTTTTACTTTTAAAAAATCATCAGACTCAATGACTTCTGCAAAATTATTTTGTTTTAAGTCTTTATATGCAGATATTTGATTTGAAAAAAAAATGTAAATAAAAGCAGCAATAACTAAAAGTAAAAAAGAAAAAAAGTATTTTTTAGTTTCAATAATTTGATAATTTTTTTCATCTTTACTGGGAAGTAGAAGTAAAATTTTTTTTATATAACCTTTTAACATCATTACTGTTTTCTATAAAAATAAGTACTTTTTTGCAATGATAACTGCTAAATTAGTCCCTATTTTACTCGCTTTTTTAGTCAATATACGCCTTGACATATCATACAATTGTAATAAAACCAGCCCTCACCTCAAAGTAAAGATTTTTTATCATTGCTAGAGGTGTGTAGATTTTCTAAAGAAAATCTTAGCTATTTTAAATTGTAAATTTTTAAGAAGAGAAGTGTGGACGGTTAGGTTAGCAAAGAAATTGTCGTACACACTTTAACGAAAGT
>MDTG01449322.1_pt1 | contig 13041 bp, 7 predicted proteins | sample 811421 | NCBI WGS metagenome assembly MDTG01 (sample SAMN05326645, study PRJNA326480) | marine metagenome | isolation source: seawater | place: Pacific Ocean: South East | collected 2011
GGACCAATGATTACTGGTACAATGATATGTTACCATCAGGAGTTCACAATCTCAGCTTCAACCTGACTGATGAAACTGGTAAATATCGGATTCACAATCAAATTTTGCATGTCAATCCGACAGGCCCCCATGCGATCATTTCTTCATTGAATGAAGGGACATATATCGCGCCCGGTGAAGTCATTACATTGGATGGTTCACAGTCTTGGGATGCAGATGACGACATCATTCAGTACATCTGGCGTCAAGTCACATCAACTGGAACCAACGAATTGGCCAATGATGAAAACTTCACAGATTGGTTCCCTCCAGGCCAACACACGTTCACACTTACAGTAAGAGATTCACGAGGTGTCACGGATACAGCATGGGTGAACATTACAGTAGGTAAATCCAACCCAGTACTATCTCAGTTGGCCGTGAATCTTGACGAATTAGAAGGTGAAGTCAAGAATAATTTGGTCGTCACGGTTTTCCTACAGGATGAAGACGGTACTACACAGATGCAAGGTAGTGTACAAGGTCGAGTCTCTTTCGGTTCAACAAATAATGAATTTACAATGACCGATGATGGATTGGGTAGTGACGAAACTGCAGGTGATGGGGTCTACACTGGTGTGATTTCGACCAACCCAGGAGCCGAAAACTGGGCCAGTGTTGAGGTTTGGGCCTTGGATGGTGATCTTTCCTCCAATGTCGTCAAATCACAATTGTCAGTTCACCATGCATCTGGAATTTCCGGTGTGATGGATTTGTTGGGTTCCACAGGCGTTACAGCACTAACTGCGCTGATTCTTATCTTGGCATTAGTGGGCGGCCTCTATGTGCTTCGAGGAAAGAGACGCTTGGCCGCTGACCTTGAGTTAATTGAGTCATGGGGTGGTGGAATGGGTGCCGAGCAGATGTTCGATTTGGGCGAAGAAGACTCCCCTCCCAAACTGCCTGATATGGAAGCTGAAGCACCACCTGCCATGAGTGACTTCGGCGAATCCTAATCGCTTGAAGTATAGAACTCAGCGTATCGCTCGGCATTCAGTGAATACGTGTATTCATCGAGGACACGCTTTCGCCCATTGATTGCCATTTGCTGCCGACCATCATGATCGTTCAGCAACTCCTCAATTGCCTTTGACAATGTATCGGGTTGATCGATATCAAAGAGACCACCAACAGTTTTGTCTACCATTTCTGGGAGCGGTCCGTCATCAACAGTGACCACAGGAGTTCCACTGGCCATTGCCTCAAGAGGGATCAATCCTTGTCCTTCGTAGTATGATGGATAAGCGACTAAATCAGCGCTTCGGAACAATTGTGCCAATTCATCGAAGGGTAAACCAGGTTCGATGGTGACGGATTCGGATACACCAAGACGCTTGGCTTGGCGTTCCAAGGTACGTTTCATGTGGCCCCGGCCAACGATGACCAAATGCGCACTAGGGAAAGATTGCAACACTCCAGGCATTGCTTTGAGCAACGTCCGGTATCCCTTGCGAGCCACCAAGCGACCCACTGCCAACAACAGTGGAGTATCGGTATTTGCCAACCCTGCGAGTGCATTATCATCAGGTTCTCCATACCGTTTTCGAATGTCTTCATGCGCGAGCATGGTGTCTTCATGATCTCGGTCGAGTGGGACGAACATGTCGGTATCAACACCCCACCTCACAACTTCACATCTCCATTGTTCCGGGGGATTATATCTGGCAATAAAATCAGCCTTAGTCGCTTCGGAATTCGCCACACAAACTGTGGATGCGCGAACAGCAGCCCGCTCATATTTTGCATAGTGCTTCGCAGTTAACAAAATAGCTAGATCATTGGGGTTTTTCCAAACAGCCGCTTCTCCGTGTTTGGCTGCCCTTGTCATCCCATCTCTTTCACCCAACCAAGAACCATGTAAACTGGTAATCACAGGTCCGATATTCTCGCGAACAATCTGGTATTGCTTTTCCTTCCACGAAATCATGGGTGCGTGAACATGGACGGCATCGAAGGGATCTTTCTTGTGGATTCGCATCAGTTCGCGTAAAGCCCATTTCCCATAGGATACAGTGAATGCCATCGGCAGAGGTGCCCATTTGACAGAAAGAACGGAGACGCCTTTTTGTTGAGGGATTTTCTTGGGATTTCTTTCAACGCTCTTATCTCTACGTGTGATGACAGTCACACGATGTCCAAGTTTGACGAGCGCACCTGCCAAATGGAATACTGTAGAGCCCATTCCACCCCATCGTGGTGGATATTCTCCCGACAGCATTGCGATGTGCACAACTCGCCCTCAATGGGGCCTGTAAGGCCCCTAGTTTTCAATGAATCCGGTTAATGCGGCGAACGGTTGCATTCAAAACGGGTCGATTACTCCGAGGCTTGGGGATGTCATGGCAGACCAATTACCCGTTCACGTCACGGTTGTGATTCCAACCCGTAACGAAGAAGCCGCGATAGTAGATACCATCCGCTCGATTCCGAACGATGGTTGGTGCAAGAAACTCGATTTTCTAATCGTCGATGGTAACTCATCAGACCGTACGAGAGAATTGGCTGAACAAGAAGGTGCATGGGTCGTATTAGAACCTAGAAAAGGATACGGTCGAGCCTATCGAACCGGCTTTGCATTGGCTCCTGGAGAAATCATTGTCACACTTGATGCTGATTGTACCTATCCTGGTGAAGAAGTTCCCGGTTTAGTACGGAAATTGGTCGAAGAGGATCTGAAATTCATCACCTGCGATCGTCTGCGACGCGCTGAAGAAGGTGCGATGTCCGGATTGCATGGATTTGGTAACTGGGGTCTTTCAGTTACAGCTAGGATGTTGTTCTGGTATGGAATCCATGATTCGCAGAGTGGGATGTGGGTCTTCTGGAAGGACATCATGGAGAACAAAAAGATGCGTCCAACCCATGATGGAATGCCACTATCAGAGGAAATGAAAATCAACGCACGTCGCTGCTATGGTCGCAAGAAGGCGATCGAGGTCAGTGTCCCTTACCGTATACGTGTTGGAGATGCAGAAATCAACACTTGGGGCGATGGGTGGCTCAATTTCCGATTCTTATTCGCCAAGCGATTGGGAATTAACCGAACTCGTTCTGACTGGGGTCCTGACGAAAACACGCAAGTTTGAGTGTTTTTCGAGGATTCAGGAAACGTTGGAGGGGAATAGCCTTACGTGCGCGGGTGCCTCCGGCACCCGATGCAACCTTTCGGCTCCGTTTTGAAGCGCGCCGCCGCCACCTGTGTAATTTTGAGTCTCTTACTCGCTTTCACACCGACTGTTTCAGCAGATGATGACATGGCTTCTGCCAGTGTTTTGTCTGACGGAAGTAGTGGAACTGGAACCGTGAACGCGGATGGTGATCAAGATGATTATTGGCGTATTGACCTCATCAATGGAGACCGTGTATCCATCAGTGTTGATGCCACTTGGGGCGCAGGAACTGGTGATGATTGTGGTTGGTGGATTTTCGGTGATACCGACCACTGGGAAGGGAAGGTCAAATTCCGAAACTCTGCAGGTGATGAACTTCTTGAACGCACCATCAAGAGCGATGGTGGACCCACTTCAGTCTCCGTTGACATCGATCCCGCTTCTTCCTCATGGGGGGGCACTGGAACACCCAATGGAAACACCTCATGGTACATCCAGATTCGTTCATCCGGTACCGATTGCGAGGATGACTACGATTACACCATTACTGCAAATATCGACACCGATGATCGTGATCGAGACGAAGATACCTTCCCCGATGATGACGATGATTGCCCGGAAACCCCTGGCACATCTACACAGGATCGACATGGCTGTATTGATGGAGACGGAGATGGTTGGTCTGATTGGGGCGATGCATTCCCTGATGAAAGCAGCCAATGGTCTGACCAAGATCAAGATGGATTCGGAGATAACCCCAATGGTGTGAATGGTGATCAGTGTGCCATTGCATGGGGCGATTCACTGGAAGATCGATATGGCTGCCCTGACCGGGACAATGATGGCTGGTCAGACCCCGATGAGTGGGGAGAGTGGGGTCCTGTTTGGACTACTGCAGATGGTGCAGATGCGTTTTGGGAGGATGCCACCCAGTGGTCAGATTTCGATATTGACGGTTATGGTGACAATTGGGCAGACCCCGATTGGAACGATTCTCGTGAAGAAATAGGAATTGGCCATTTCGTCGAAAATGCGACAACACCAGATTTCTGCCCACTAGAAACCGGTTATTCCTTCCAGGATCGAATGGGCTGTCCTGATAATGATGGTGACGGCTGGTCTGCTCCTAGTGGTAATTGGACTTGGGAATTCGATGGCGCTGATGCCTTTGATGATGACCCGACTCAACATGCAGATCGAGATCGAGATGGGTACGGTGATAATGCCAGTGGAACCAATGCTGATAGTTTCCCAGATAATCCAACTCAATGGTGGGATACCGATGGTGATGGCTACGGTGACAACAACGGTGAAGGCGATTGGCAGGCCGACAACTTCACCGAAGATGCAACGCAGTGGGCAGATTATGATCGGGACGGATATGGTGACAATAGCAGTGGCAACCAACCGGATTCCTGTCTTGAGCGTCCAGGCTCTTCAATGCAAGATCGCTACGGTTGTCCGGATACCGACGGCGATGGCTATTCAAATCCTGATTTAGATTGGCCAGCTCACCCTGAAGGATTCGCAGATGCATTCCCAGGTGGCCTGAATGCTGAATGTGGTAACTTGTGCGTTACACAGTGGTATGATGTCGATGGTGATGGCTACGGTGATAACCAAGGCGATGATGTTTGGCGCCCAGATTCATGCGTGACCACTTCAGGTACCAGTACACGTGACCGATGGGGTTGCCCCGATGCTGATCGTGATGGTTCCAGCGATCCAAACATCGAGTTGGGATGGTTACCACACCCTGCGGGATTAGCAGATGCCTTCCCTAATGAGCCGACCCAATGGGAGGACTCCGATGGTGATGGCTATGGTGATGAACAAGCAGGCTTCGAAGGCGATCGATGTCGTGAAAATCCTGGAACAAGCAATGGTGATCGATTCGGTTGCACGGATACCGATGGTGATGGCTGGTCTGATCAAGGAGACCGATTCCCACAGGATGCTTCCCAGTGGCGGGATGCAGACGGCGATGGATTTGGAGACAACCCTGACGGCCATCAAGCCGATGAATGTCCGGATGAACTCGTCAACAAAGGTGTATCAGTCATCGATCGGTTGGGTTGCCCCGATACGGACGGAGATGGTTACTCAGACGCTGACGATGAATGGCTAGCATCACCGGATGGACAGGCAGACGCCTTCCCAAAGAACCGCGTACAATGGGCAGATTCAGACGGCGATGGATTTGGTGATAATCCAATTGGGGCCGTACGCGATGATTGTCCGATTGAATCTGGGACCTCAACTATTGATGTCCAAGGATGTCCCGATGGTAATGGTGATGGCTATTCCGATGATTATGGTGCGGTTCGAAGTCAACTGGCTCTGATGGGCTCCAACCCGACTTCCAGTCTGCTGACATTTGCTTGGCCGCTGTTAATTTTCCTTCTGACACTCTTCACAGTTCGTCTCTCAAACAAAGAAGGCAAGGAGCCGAATGTCGTCGAAGATAGACTCGCCAGCGAAGGAGGTGAATTCTGATGCAGAAGCGCATGTTTACTTTCCTCATCGTGGCGATGATGCTACCGATGCTATCCACTGCCGTTAGTGCTCAAGATGAGAGCCATATCGTGGTCGCGGGTTCAGGTGCATTTGCCATCGATGAGAACTATGATGGCGATCTCGATTTGGTGCGTGTAATCGCTTCGATTGGAACGACAGCTCCAACCGCAATGGTGGCTGTTGAAGTGATTGCTGATAATGGTGACATGGCAATTTCATTCTGGAATAACACCACATTAGAATCAGGGGATTCATTGATCATCAACACCACAATCAAGGCATGGGCTGATGGAGAATATCAGATCACTTTGCGTGTTTGGGATACTGAATCTGGCCTACTGACTCACGACGAGGATTTGGGTGTTCACGAACTGATTGCCAGTCTGACACCTCCGTATCTTTCGATGGAACTTGAGGCAGCGGAGCAAATTTACACGGGAGATACATGTTTGATTCACAGGGTCTCGACAGATTTGGTAGGTGCACATTACGATGTAATGGGCACTGTTTCGATTCAGGGAGTACCCTGGTTGGTTGGGGAGTATGAAACACCGTTGGACTGTAGCCGCTGGCCTGCAGGTGAATACACGGTGACTGAACATTACCGGAACGGACTGGGCATGACTGCAACTGATACACTCATCTTCAGTATTGATGTTCACCCTCCTCCATCATTCATGGTCAATCAAACCGGTCGAGCGACCGAGGCAGGCACACCGTGTGACATGGAAATTGTACCCACAGAAGATACAGTATTAGACGAGGTCACGATTCACTGGGAAATAATCGATCCAAGTCAAGATGCGACCACATACGAGGACATGGAAGTGTTAGACTGTACGATGTGGAGCCCCGGCGTTCACAAAATCCGTGCGACACTTACCAGTCCACAGGGTCGTGAGACAACACAAGCACTCAACCTCGTTCGTCTTCCACCAGCCCCTAGCGCCAGTTTGGATGTCCTCAACGCGAGTGGTGATTCGACACTTTGGCCAGCCACCTCACAAGGAGATGAGTACGAGCCTACACCACTGTTCATGAATCTACCAGCAACAATTGCACTGGTCGGTGCTGGCGGCTTTGTACTAGCTCTACTAATGGGTCTATTCGTTGGTAAAAGAATGGGTCAAGAACCCGATGTTGAGCGTGACATTTGGGATACCGTTGAACATGCGCCCGATAGCGAAGGCTTGCCCACATTCGTGGACGAATCTGGTGTTCATTGGCGACAACAGCCGGATGGCAGTGTCGATTGGTGGGACGCAGCAGAGCGCCGTTGGGAACGATTCCAAGAGTGATTAATCCACCCTATACCTGTGAATGCAGGGGGCGAATTCAAAGATAGATTGGATTTTCGCAGCATATGGGAATGTTTTCCAACCAATTTCGTGACCGACTCCGAACACTATCGCATGGAGCAGTTTTTCTCTCTATTCTGATTCTTGCTTTGATTCATCTACGCCCTGTAGTAGAACCTTTCATCATTGCAGTTTTCATCTATTTCCTTCTAGCTCCTGGTGCGCATTGGCTCAATGATCGAGGTATGCCATTATTTCCCGCATACGCCCTTGTCGTAACGGGCCTGGGCGGTCTTTTCCTTCTTGTTGGAATGTGGTTATACCAAGATATGTCGACTTTCCTAGAAGGCATTCCTGAATACTCAGACAAACTCAATGATTTAATTGCAAAATGGGAGGGGGAGACGATTCTAGGTTTCACCATTTCATTTGAGGGATTGAGTATCTCCAGTTCTCAACTTGAAAGTACAGTTCTTTCCTTATTCGGCGAAATCAGCAGCTTTGTCAGTTTGATGTTGACCGTGTTTGTTTTCCTCGTTTTCATCATCCTCGAGGCAGAAACTCTGCCAAAACGTCTCGCAGCCGCATATCCATCCGAAATCGAAGAGAATCTCAAGGTGATTCTAACGGATATTGCCGATGGTGTTTATCGATATGTGATTCTGAAAACTGCGGTAAGTTTTGGTGCTGGTGTGGTGACTGCAATCATCCTGATTGCTATGGGTATCCCGGGCTGGTTGCTATGGAGTATGCTGACATTTTTACTGAGCTATGTTCCGTATATCGGTAGTTTGGTTGCACTCATACCACCAGCATTACTTGGTTTCCTCCTCTTGGAACCAAGTTCAGCCATCCTCTTGGTCATACTCCTGGTTGTGAAAGAACAGATTTGGGGTCAATTCATCGAGAACAAATTGTTTGGCTCCAGTCTCGATATTTCTCCAATTGTTTTACTATTGCTCACCGCTTTCTGGTTCTGGCTGTGGGGTATCATGGGTATGATTTTGGCAGTACCCATGGCGGTTATCGTGAAAATCATTCTCAGCAATATTCCGGAAACTCGTCCGATTGCGATTCTGCTATCAGAGCGAGCTCCTCAAGTTGAAGAGGAGTAAGTATGGATTGGAAAATCCTCTCAGGAATTGGAATTGCAGTTGTTCTGTTATTCGTTAATTTCTGGTGGCTAACTGCAGGGAGAAAGAAGGCTCGATTCGATCGAGATTGGGCACCGGACAATGCTCAAATGGCTCGGTTCGAGATTTCAGAGGACAGCGTCACACTACAAAATCGCCGAGATTTCACTTGGCGAACTACTCGAGATTATGATGAGAACTGGGATGAATGGACATTTGACCCTCGAGATCTGAAAGATATCTGGTATGTAGTTGATTATTTCCACAAGATTCGTGGGATGGCTCACACAATGATTGGTTTCGAGTTCACCGACAATCGTTTTCTGATGGCATCCTTTGAAGTCCGTCGTGAAAAGGGTGAGAAGTTCCACCCATGGACTGGGATGTGGAATGAGTTTGAACTGATTCTAATTTGGGCTACTGAGCGAGATTTGTTAGGTGTTAGAACCAATGCGAGAGGTAACGACGTCTATCTCTACCCATGTGATGTAATCCCTGAGAAAAAAACCGCGCTGTTGGAGGCCATGATGCACCGAACCAATCAGTTGGCGGAAACCCCTGAGTGGTACAACACCATTACCGCCACTTGCACTACTTCGATTACTCAGATTGTCAATCGAGTGACTCCTGGTCGGGTCCCCTTTACCTGGCGAGCTTACCTGCCGGGATATTCTCCTTGGGTCGCTTGGAAGCGAGGAATTATCACCAAGCGAGGTTCGTTCAAAGAAACCGTCGCGTCTGCGGCGATCAGTGAGAAGGCAAAGGCAGCTGGATTGGGCAAACCGGGAACCCACGATTACTCAATCAATGTGAGGAAATGACAACCACCAGGGCTCCGTCGCTTTCAATATGAATTGGACCTCCGAGTGCCACATTGTGGAGGCCACGTGTTGAGAACGCGAGTGCTTCATCATCCAATGGAAATTCGACCCCAGAAATACTGACATTGGCACATGGGGTAAAAGCGAACAGACTCAATTGAGTCCCTTCATCCAACACTAGTTCCAATTCATCCAAACATCGCATCACCACATGCTCAGTCATGTGCAAGCAAATTTCCAATTCAGATGGGGCCTCGATCAAAGCGGCAAATACACCTAGTTGGTGATCAATATCTCCACCTTCAACCCCGACTATATTGACAACTTCTGCACCATTATCTGCTGCATAATTCAGAGATTTATCTAAATCCGATGCATTCTGGTTGGGCAATGAAACACGCTTAATTTCAGAATCTGAAATAGAGTCAAAGTCTCCGGTGGCGAGGGTAACTGGAATTTTTCTAGAAAGCGCAGCATCGGTCCCTCCATCGACACCCACAATGACATCACAGTCTTGAGAAAGAGGTTCCCACACGTTCGCAGGCGGCCATTCACCATCTGCGCAAAGCAGCCATCGTGACCCCGCCATGAACCCGGCTCAAGCCAGAAGTAGAAATGGGCTTCTAATCGGTTGTCTGAAGAACCTTGACTTCTTCGACCCTATAGGGTCGAGTTATGCGCAGCAGCAAACAATTCACAAGTATCCTACTTTCTCTGCTGATGATTCTCTTACCTTTGGCAGCCACATCGCCTTCATTTTTGCAAGAAGAGATTGAGCTCAAGCTATACAGCGATAGTTTTTCTGGGCCGACTTCAGGTTGGGGTGAATCGGCTGCTGGCTCAGAGTTCACAGATGGTGGAGCCGACTGGGAAATCACATCGACACGCGGTGTCGATGATTGGATGGAATATTTTGTCAGCAACGATACTATCGATCATTTTGATGTTGCCATCGGGCCTGATGGAACCGCTAAAGCCTGTGGACATAATTCGGCCAATGGCTCATTGGAATTCTTCACACTTTCACCCGATGGTGAGACTACTCGTGAGACCATCGATGGGCCCTTCCCCGGAAATCAAGGCCTATACGGTCGACAATGTTCAATCATCATTGACTATCGCGGTCTTGCCCGTATTGCTTACTTGTCAGGCCCTCCAGGGAATTCCCTACATATCGCTAGAGAAAATGATTTCACGCCACTTGCCGGTGATGACTGGTTAAAGCGAACTCTAGTCGATGATGTCTCAATTCTCGATCAACCACAGATTGCAATGTACAGCAATGGTTCGATTGCAATCGCGTACAAGGAGGCGTATGGAGATATCCACTTGGTCCAATTCTTCGGTTCATGGTGGCATCATCGTGTGCTTGCAGGAACCGCTGATTCTGGTGCAGATTTCGTTCTCAATATCGACGCAGATGATGTGCTTCATCTCTCTTACTTTGACTCGGCAACCCATCGCCTAGGAGTCATTTCACTGGATGGTGAGCAAAGGTCGTACTCTGTTGTCGACGAAGGTGTAGGAATCGGGCAACCCTTGGGGCATCACCTGGATTCATCCTCCCGAGCCCAATTGGTGTATGGGCTTGAAGATGGGACTGGATTGCGCATTGTTCGAGACCTAACAGGTCGTGATAGTGGTAGAATTTCACCTGATCCTGTGTTAAATCTGCAAACCAGTCAATCCACTGACTTTGGAACGGATGCAAACGCAGATGCAGATTACAATCAGGATGGATTCAGCGATTTGACTTACGGCGAACCAGGTTACGCAAACGATACGGGTGCTGTTCACATTCACTATGGTTCTATGTCAGGTTACTCTTCATCTTCGAATGTAACAATCCTCGGGCCACACGAAGGAGCACTATTCGGAGCTTCTTTGGCGGTCGTTGGTAATTCAACGGGTACAGGGTATGACAATTTGTTGGTTGGCGCCCCTCTGGCAACCAATGCGTCAGGTAACTCAACGGGTGCCGTATACCTCTATTCGGGCTCTGCTCTTGGTTTGATTTCAAACCCTACTTGGGTTGGGACAAGTGATACCACCGATTCTCATTTCGGTTCACGGGTTGACTATGCAGGCGACATCAATGGTGATGGATATTCAGACATGCTCGTTTCCGAGTTAGGATGGTCCAATGCTGACAACGACAAGGGTCGAGTGCATATCATTGAGGGCGGTAGCACCATTCAGGGTATTTCTACGACCATCACTGGAGATACACCGAATGTCATTCTTGGATATGCCATTGCAGGTATCGGTGATGCCAACGGAGATGGATTTGACGATATTGCCATTGGCAGTTCTGATGATATCACCGCAGTATCTGGTCGTGGTCAAGCACAGATTCACCTCGGTAGTGCAAACGGTATTTCGGATATTGCCAATACCACTTGGTCTCGAATCGATCAGTGGACTCTCTTTGGCCATTCAATCAGTTCTTTGGGTGATGTAAACCATGATGGTTACGCAGATATTTCCATCTCTGAAATGGGTGTCAATAAAATTTGGATTTACCATGGGAGTGCATCAGGGTTCGCTAATCAGGCTGATTATTCGATGACATCAAACAATGGCTGGGGATTGAACATCCAACCCGCAGGTGACATCAATGATGATGGAATGGTAGATTTCCTAATTGGAGACCTGCAAGGACGAACTGAAATTTTGCAAGGCCAGCACTCCGGTGATTTTGTTGATCGAAATGCGGACCACCTATTCCTGCAAGTATCAAATGCCAACTCCGGATTTGGTAAAATTTTGTCCGCAGGAGGAGACTCGGATCGAGATGGAGTTCACGAGTTCATTTACGCCAGTACTGAATCAGGTTCGGGTACAGGAGGAATCGGTGGTTCAGTAATCGTCATGGAAACTCGAGATTGGGAACTGACTGATATCCCAATCACACAAATGCTTGGGATTACAGCTGAGGTAATCACTGCGGGTTGGCATATCGAAGGTATCGATTTGTCTGTTGATGCACAAGGACGGACACATTTACTCTTAGACGAATATGGAGATACTTTCTATCACCTTGAGCGTCCAAATGAATTGCAAACTTCAGCGGATCCTTGGGGTGTGACTCATCTCGCTGGCAGTTACCGTGACGCAGCGATGGCGGTGAATCCTTCAGGTCAACCCATTTTTGTAGCCGATGGTATTAACCAGGCACAAACCGCCCAAATTGTCAATTTCATACGCCCTGAAGGCGGAACTTTTGTTGAAAGTGATTCCCTTTTCCCTGTTGGTGATCACTATGGCAGTATCGCGATTCATTCATCAGGTCACTTAGCGATTGCACATTCATCAATCGTATCGAGTGGTACACAGCACGTGGTGTATACCAGTCAAACTGGACTCCAAGCAGGTAACACATATGCGGCTGGTTTTGATTCTGATATTGTCGCATCAGGTGCAAACATTGAGCAAGGTATTGAGTTGTTATTTGATTCAACTTCAACCCCACACATCGTTTGGCGGGACTCAGACTTAGATCAAATTCATCTTGCCATACAAAATGGTTCGACATGGGATCAGTCGATATTGGCAACTGAGGCGAATGGGAGTCAATTTGGTGCTATCATGGCGGAAAATGGTAGCATCGTGTTGATGTACAGACACAACACCTCCGGTTTGGTCACAGAATGGTACGATGGTATGGACATAAATTGGAATTCTTCATCATTGACAGTCATCTCTAACGCCACTGACGAAACGGGTCGGGCTATCTTCAGGCAAAATGCGGATGGAAACTTAGAGATTTTATTTGAAAATAATCAATCCATATGGCAACACAGATTCAATGATGGCGGGACAGTTTCCACAGGGTTTAACCTCCAAGAATCAAGCGATCAAAGCGGTACAGCCCATTTCACTTCAAATGGAATCTTGATTCCACTTGAAGAGGAAGTTGGAGAGTGGAATGGGAACTATCTGATGGTCGATGATTCAGGGCTTTCGAACTCAATTCGAGAGGTCCGAATCTCATGTTCAGACCCTGATCTCGTTGTGTTAGTAGCAGATTCTCACTCGACATTTGAAAGAACGACCGGCTCAACAACCTCAGAGCGATACATCTGTTCATCCACCAATGGGATGGTTACCGATTACCTTGAAC
>MDTG01341577.1_pt1 | contig 13040 bp, 10 predicted proteins | sample 811421 | NCBI WGS metagenome assembly MDTG01 (sample SAMN05326645, study PRJNA326480) | marine metagenome | isolation source: seawater | place: Pacific Ocean: South East | collected 2011
CGGCGTCAGCCGGTCGATCATCCCGCCACCAAACGCCACGTTGATTTTGCCCGACCCGGCTGGCACTGCATCCGCGCATCGACAGGAGAGCCCATGAGCGATTCGCTACCCATCCCGCTGTCACCGCCGCTGACGCCCGCGCAGCAGGCAGCACTGGTCAATCTCGTGCGGCGCGCCGCGCGGGCCGAGATCATGCCGCGCTTTCGCACGGTGACCCGCGCCGAGGCCGATACCAAGTCCGGGCCGACCGATCTGGTGACCGAAGCCGACCGTCAGGCCGAGGCGATGCTGGCGCGCGGCTTGCAGCGAATGTTTCCCCACGCGCTTATCGTCGGTGAAGAGGCCGTGGCCGAGAGCCCGGACCTGCGCGCGGCGCTCGCCGAGGCGGACCTGGCCTTCATCATCGACCCGGTGGACGGCACCTGGAATTTCGTCCACGGTCTGCCGCTCTTTGGCGTGATCATCGCCGTCACCCGCTTTGGCCGCCCGGTGCTGGGGCTGCTTTATGATCCGGTCTCGGACGACTGGATCATCGCCGATGAGGCCAGCCCGGCGTGCCATGTCGCGGCGCTTGGCGCCGAGCGCCCGGTGCATGTCTCAGGCGGCGGCGATCTGGCCGATCTGCAAGGCTACATGCATTACTATCTGATGCCACAGGCGCAGCAGGAGCGGGTCGCGCCGCTGCTGCCCGCGCTGTCGCGCTGCATCGCGCTGCGCTGTTCGTGCCACGAATATCGCCTGCTGGCGCAGGGGGCGGTGGATTTCACCCTCTCCGGCGTGCTCAACCCCTGGGATCACGCGGCGGGCGTTCTGATCTGCCGACAGGCGGGCGGCGTCGCGCGGATGCTCGACGGGCGCGACTACACGACCGCCATCACGCAAGGGTTCCTGCTCTGCGCCTCGGATCAGGCCACATGGGACCGCTTGCGCGATCATTTCGCCTGTCTTCTTGAGGATTGAGCAGGTTCCATCAGTTTTTCATTGCCATAAAACCGCCATAGCGGCATGTATAAATGGCCCTCGGGGTCTCAATCATGTTAGTTTTGGAATTTTCTTATGACGTCCAGGCCGCGCGCTACGGATGATGACGATGCAATAACCCTGTCCGATGAGGACCGGGCGGCGACGATTGACCGTCTCTATGATGTGGCGCTTGATCCGGCCCGCTACGAGGCCCTTCTCGACCATTGGGAGAGCACGGTCGGGCCATTGCGGGCGCGGGTCGATCTGAACGCGCCGCGCCTGCTGGACGACCCGCGTATGGCCGCGCATTTTCGTCGCGCGACCGAGTTTCTCGACAGAGTCAAGGTTGCGGCCCCGACGCCCGGCACAACAGCTGAGGATCTCGAATCCATCCTGGCACCGTTCGACCGCGTTCCTGCGGCACTGCTCGACCGAAACAATGATATCCGCGCGGCGAACGCCGCTGCACGGGTGGTGATGCAATTGCCCACGCAGGCAAACCTCGGCGATCTGCCGATTCATGACGCCGACAGAGAGGCGGTCGCCGAGACGCTTGCCCTGCTCTTCGAGGATCGCGCCAAGGACAGCGCCGTCCTGCGCGTCCGTTCGCAGCGTGCCGATCACCTGATCGTCTTTCGCCTGCAACGCTGCGTTGCCGCCGATGGCACTGTTCTGGTCCTTGCGGCCTCGAACGAGGTCAGCCTGCCAAAGGGTTTCTGCGATATCCTTCGGCAGGCCTTCGATCTCACGGCCACCGAAGCCGATATACTGTGTCATCTGGTCGATTGCCGGAGCGTGAATGACATTGCTGTTGACCGGGACCGGTCGGTGGATACGATCCGAGCGCAGATCAAGTCGATTCTCGCCAAGACCGAAACCCATTCGCAACTTGAGCTGGTCCGGCTGGCGCTGTCGATGATTGACATGACGGCATTGACGGTACGTTCGGCCACTGGGCGACGCGACGTCTGCCGTGGGTCCGCCACGCTTGCCGAGCGTGATTTTCATTCGCTGCGGGCGTTCGATGGACGGCGCGTGGACTATCTGGTGCTCGGCGCGCCGCAAGGACGCCCGGTGCTCTACCTGCCACTTGATTTCGGACTGGTCCGCTGGCCCGCCTCAGCCGAGGCTTGTGCTACCGCGCGCGGCTTACGCATCATCGTGCCGCTGCGTCCGGGCTATGGCGGTTCCGACATGGTTGGGCGAGGCGTGGATTACGATATCGCCCTGGTTCAGGACACGATGGCGGTGCTGACCGCCGAAGGGGTAGAGCACTGCCCGATCATCGCGCTCAGCGGAGATACATATTATGCCGTGCGACTGGCCCGCGCCAATCCCGGGTTCTTCACCGGGATCATCGCTTGTTCCGGCATGCTGCCCCTCACCCGCCGCGAACAGTTCGAACGGATGGATAAATGGCATCGCTTCATAATGGCCGGCGCCAAGTATACGCCCCACCTGCTGCCATTCATGGTCAAGGCCGGCTTTCTTCTGGCGCAGAAGCTTGGAAAGCGCGGGTTCATTCATGCGGTCTTTGGGAATTCCGCAGCCGACATCGCCACCTTCGAGGAACGCGAGGTATACGAGGCCGTTGTCACCGGCTCCGACGTCGCGCTTTCGAAGACCCATTGCGCGCACGAGGCCTTCTCGCGTCAACTCGTCGCCGGGCAACTGACCGACTGGACAAGCGATCTCGCAGCGCTGCGCGGACATGTTCCGCTGATCCTGATGAACGGTGCACAAGATCCGCAGGTGCCCGTCGCAACCTATGACGAGTTTCGCCGCGATCATGACTGGATCGAATTTCACCTGTTCGAGGATGCCGGGCAATTGGCCTTCTTCCGCCGCTGGCGGGATGTGCTTGATCGGCTCATGCCTCTTCTCGGGGATTAAGCGTAAAATGGCAGGCTCATACCCTAATTGGGGTATGACAGACTCAGCATATTCACATTAGCGTGAGCCTACGTGAACAGATCGGGTGATTGTGAGTGATGGCGCAACCGTTCCTGTCGCGTGTTCGGCGCGCCTTACGTGCCGAATGCCATTTTAGACAGATATTTCATAGTAGAAAGGCGGCCCGTCAGGGCCGCCTTATTTCTTGCGGTGCTATTCTGCCGCCTCGGCATAGTCCTTAAGCGGCGGGCAGGTGCAGATCAGATGCCGGTCGCCGTAGACATTGTCCACGCGGTTGACCGGTGGCCAGTACTTGTCCACTCGGAACGCCCCGGGCGGGAAACAGCCCTGTTCGCGGCTATAGGGCCGGTCCCACTCGCGAATGAGATCCTCCATCGTGTGCGGCGCGTTCTTGAGCGGGTTGTTCTCGGCCTCCATCCGCCCTTCTTCGATGTCGCGGATCTCCTGCCGGATGGCTAGCATCGCGTCAACGAACCGGTCCAACTCAGCCTTGGTCTCGCTCTCCGTGGGCTCCACCATCAGCGTGCCGGGCACGGGAAAGCTCATTGTCGGCGCGTGAAAGCCGCAATCCATCAGCCGCTTGGCGATATCGTCCACGGTGACGCCCGCGCTCTTCTCAAAGGGGCGGGTATCGAGGATGCATTCATGCGCCACCCGGCCCGTCGGCCCCTTGTAGAGCACGTCATAGGCCCCCTCCAGCCGCTTGGCGATGTAATTGGCATTGAGGATCGCCACCCGAGTCGCCTGTGTCAGGCCCGCGCCGCCCATCATCAGGCAATAGGCCCAGGAAATCGGCAAGAGCGAGGGCGACCCATAGGGCGAGGCGCTGACCGGCCCCTGTTCTCCCCCCGTCTCGGGGTGCCCCGGCAGATGCGGCACCAGATGCGCCTTGACGCCGATCGGCCCCATGCCGGGTCCGCCGCCACCATGCGGGATGCAGAAGGTCTTGTGCAGGTTGAGATGGCTCACGTCGCCGCCGACGTCACCGGGCCGTGCGAGACCAACCATCGCGTTCATGTTGGCCCCGTCGATATAGACCTGCCCGCCATGCTCATGGGTGATGTCGCAGACCTCGCGCACCGTCTCCTCGAACACGCCGTGGGTCGAGGGATAGGTGATCATGCAGCCCGCAAGGTTCTCGGAATGCTTTTCGGCCTTGGCGCGGAAATCCTCCACGTCGATATCGCCATTCTCGGCGGATTTGACGACGACAACATCCCAGCCCACCATATGCGCACTTGCCGGGTTGGTGCCATGCGCGCTGACAGGGATAAGGCACACCTTGCGATGCCCCTCGCCATTCGCCCGGTGATACGCGGAAATCGTCAGGAGCCCCGCATATTCGCCCTGCGCGCCCGAATTGGGCTGCATCGAAATCGCGGCATAGCCGGTGATGTCACACAGCTTGGCGGACAGGTCGTCGATCATCTCCTTGTATCCAAGCGCCTGATCCGCCGGGACAAAGGGATGCAGTAGCGAGAATTCGCGCCAGCTCACCGGCATCATCTCGGCGGCGGAATTCAGCTTCATCGTGCAGCTTCCCAAGGGGATCATCGCCCGATCCAATGCCAGATCGCGATCCGCCAGACGGCGCATGTAGCGCATCATCTCTGTCTCGGCCCGGTTCATGTGAAAGACCGGGTGGGTCAGGTAATCGCTCTCGCGCTGCAGCGCCTCGGGGATGCGGTATTCATGCGTGAAATCGCTGTCCTCCATGATGATGCCGAAGGCGCGCCAGACCGCCTCCACGGTCGCAGTGCGGGTCCGCTCGTCAAGCGTGATGCCGATCCTGTTCTCGCCGACGCGGCGCAGATTCACGCCCTCGCGCACCGCCGATTGCAGCACGCCGCGTTGCAGAAGCCCCACATCGACGGTGATCGTGTCGAAGAAATCGCCCGGTTCGACATGAAAGCCCGCCGCCTCCAGCCCCTTGGCAAGACGCACGGTCTTGCGGTGGATGCGCTGCGCAATGGCGCGCAGACCCTTGGGACCGTGGAACACCGCGTACATCGACGCCATTACGGCCAACAGCGCCTGCGCGGTGCAGACATTCGAGGTGGCTTTCTCGCGGCGGATATGCTGCTCGCGGGTTTGCAGGCTGAGGCGGTAGGCACGGTTGCCGTGGCTGTCCACGCTCACCCCCACAATGCGGCCCGGCAGGGCGCGTTTATAGGCATCCTTGGTGGCCATGTAGGCCGCGTGCGGCCCGCCATAGCCCACCGGCACGCCGAACCGCTGTGTCGAGCCCACGGCAATATCGGCTCCCATGGCACCCGGCTCTTTCAACAGGGTCAGCGCCAGCGGATCGGCGATCACGATGCCGATGGCCTTGGCCTCGTGCAATGCCGCGATCTCGGCGCTGAAATCGCGCAGATGCCCATGGGTGCCCGGATATTGGAAGATCGCGCCGAACACCTTGTCGGCCTCCAGATCCTCGGGCGCACCGACGATCACCTCGATATCCAGCGGTGCCGCACGAGTCCGCATCACCGCGATGTTCTGCGGGTGGCAGTTCTCGTCGACAAAGAACGCCCGTGCCTTGGACTTGGCGACGCGCTGCGCCATGGTCATCGCCTCGGCCGCCGCCGTCGCCTCATCCAGAAGCGAGGCATTGGCAATCTCCAGCCCGGTCAGATCGCTCACCATGGTCTGGAAATTCAACAGCGCCTCCAGCCGCCCCTGGCTGATCTCGGGCTGATAGGGCGTATAGGCGGTGTACCAGGCCGGGTTCTCGAAAATATTGCGCTGGATCGCGGGCGGCGTGACCGTGCCGTGATAGCCCTGCCCTATGAGCGAGGTCAGCACCTTGTTCTTTGACGCGGTCTGCCACATGTGATGCAGCAATTCGCTTTCCGACTTGGGCTTGCCGAAATCGAGCGGGGCCTCCTGCCGGATGGATTTCGGCACCGTCTCGTCGATCAGCGCATCAAGGGTCTCCACGCCCAGCACCTCGAACATCTCGCCCATCTCCTCGGGCGAGGGACCTATATGGCGGCGATTGGCGAAATCATAGGGCAGATAATCGGTCGCTTTGAACGGCATGGTCATGTCCTCATCGCATCCGGGGGCGGCGCGCACCGGCCCCCTGCTTCATCGTTCCGAAAATACTCTCACTGAGGGCGAGCCCTCAGCCGATGTATTTCTTGTAGGCGGCCTCATCCATCAGGTCGTCCATCTGGCTGGGCTCAGACGGCTTCATCTTGAAGAACCACGCATCGCCCTGCGGGTCATCATTGACCTTGCCGGGCTCATCCGTGAGCGTCTCGTTTACCTCGACGATCTCGCCATCGATGGGGGCGAGGATGTCCGAGGCCGCCTTGACGCTCTCGATCACGACCACCTCGTCATCCTTTGTGACCTGCGTGCCCACCTCGGGCAGTTCGACAAAGACCACATCGCCCAACTGTTCGCTGGCATGTTCGGTGATGCCCACGACAATGACGCCGTCCTCGTCGCGCAGCCATTCATGTTCTTCGGTGAATTTCATCTTGTACTCCCTGATGCTGGTTCAGCGTTTGAAATTGGCGGGGGTGAAGGGCAGCCCGGCCACCCGGAGAGGAAGGCGCTTGCCGCGCACCTCCCCGAAAAGCTCGGTTCCCACTTTGGCCATCTCTGCAGGCACATAGCCCATCGACATCGGCCCTTCGATGGTGGGTCCGAAGGCGCCAGAGGTGACATGACCCACGGGGTCGCCGCCCTCGGCTGCGGCGAAAAGCGGCGTGCCCTCGCGCATCGGCGCGCGGCCTTCGGGGCGCAGGCCGACGCGGGCGCGGGCTGCGCCGGTCTGCAACTCATTCAGAATTCGCGCGGCACCCGGAAAGCCCCCGGCTCGGTCGCCGCCTGCGCGGCGCACCTTTTGGATGGCCCAGTTCAGGCTCGCCTCAACCGGGCTGGTGGTGGTGTCGATATCGTGCCCGTATAGACACAGTCCTGCCTCGAGCCGCAGGCTGTCACGCGCGCCGAGGCCGATGGGCTCAACGTCCTCATGCGACAGCAGCACACGGGCCAATGGCTCGGCCTGATCCTCGGGCACTGAAACCTCATAGCCATCCTCGCCGGTATAGCCCGATCGCGAGATCCACAGATCTCCGAAACCGCTATCGAAAATGCCCACATCCATGAAGCGCATCTGCGCCACGCCCGGCACCAATGCCTCCAGCACGCTCTCAGCAACCGGGCCTTGCAGCGCCAGCAGCGCGCGGTCGGTGACCTCCTCGACCTCAACGCCCGTGAGCCCGGCGCGCATATGCGCGATATCGTCGGTCTTGCAGGCGGCGTTGACCACGACGAACATGTGATCGCCGCGATTGGCAAGCATCAGGTCGTCCAGAATGCCGCCCGTCTCATCGGTGAAAAACCCGTAACGCTGCCGCATCACGCCCAGACCCAGCAGATCGACCGGCACCAGCGCCTCCATCGCGCGGGCCACCTCTGCATAGCCACCCGGCGCGCGCAGGATCACCTGCCCCATGTGGCTCACGTCAAACAGCCCCGCCCTGGCGCGGCAATGCAGATGCTCCTTCATCACGCCCATGGGATATTGCACCGGCATGTCATAGCCTGCGAAGGGCACCATCTTGGCGCCCAAGTCGCGATGCAGCGCGTTGAGCGGTGTGATCTCCAGATCGGCCATCAGCGTCCTTCCCTATCCATCCGGGCCGGATCATGTGCTGATCGCTCCGGCACCGACAAGACGCAGGCCGTTTGGGCTGCGCCGCGATGCCCCCTCTGTCCTTTCGCCTGAGATCGCTATCCCTTCGGCGCCCCGCATATTGCTGCCGGGTCTCTCCAGAGTTCATTTGGCCGGGCAGGTCCCTTTTGCCTGAGAGTTTCCGGGGCGGTTGCTCCTTCGGCACTGGCACGCGCCAGTTCTCCCTGTCCAGTCAGGGTGCACGCTAGTATACCGCGCGCAGGCCTTCAAGCCCGTTTCATGCAGGGCACGGCTGAAAAGATCGTGAACAGCGCCTCGTTGTCGCACACCAGCGCATCGAGCGTCACTTCGTCGAGATGGGCATAGAACGCCTCGACCGCGTCCACGAGGGCCACCCGCAACCGGCAGGCCGAGGTCAGCGGGCAGGTATTGTCCACATCGGCAAAGCATTCGGCAACAGGCGTGTTTTCCTCCAGTTTGCGAAACACCTCGCCCACGCGGATATCCGCCATCGGGCGGCCAAGGGTCACGCCGCCAGTGCGCCCGCGCTGCGTGTGCAGGAACCCAAGCTGCCCGAGTTTGTTGATGATTTGCGCCAGATGGCTCTCCGAGGTGTTACAGCGCTCGGCGATCTCGGATTTGGTGACCAGACGCCCCTCGTTGGCGGCACAGAACATGAGCAGGCGGATGGCGATATTGGTGCGTTTGGTGATCCGCATGGTCTCCGGCTCCCTTGCTTGAATTCCGCAAAGATTGACCCGAGACTGATGAAAAACCATGATTCAGATCAAAGGAGAGGTAAAACCTAGATGCAGGATGCATATTTCTTCGGCTATGGCAGCCTTGTGAACCGCGCGACCCATGTGTTCGAGAGCGCGCAGGCGGCGCATCTCAGGGGCTGGCGGCGCATCTGGCGGCACACCGATCTGCGACCGGTGGCCTATCTGACGGTGGTGCCCGATGCGGAGGCAGAGATCGACGGGCTGATCGCGCCGGTGCCGGGGGCCGACTGGCCCGCGCTCGACGCGCGCGAGGCGGCCTATATCCGCGCCCCCGCCGCGCATCAGATACGCCACGCCCTGCCGCATGCGCCCGAGATCGCGGTCTATACCATCCCCGACGGTCATCACGGCACCCCCACGACGGCGCATCCCATCCTGCTGAGCTATGTCGATGTGGTGGTGCAGGGCTATCTGCGCGAGTTCGGCGAAGCCGGGGTGGCACGGTTCTTCGAGACCACCCATGGCTGGGACGCGCCCATTCTGGATGACCGCGCTACCCCGCGCTATCCGCGCCATCAGGCCCTGAGCGATGACGAGCGCGCGTTGACCGATACGCATCTCGCCCGGCTTGGCCCGCCGATTATCGCGGCCCGGGGATGACGCAAGGCCACCCATCGACAGGCCCCGGCAGGTGCGCCACTATCGCGGTTCAGATCGGTGACAGGGGGCACCTGCGGTGAAGTTCAAGTTCCTCTCGACCTGGGCGATGACCCTACTGCGGCTCAGCCGCAAGCTCTGGCTGCGGGTGAGCCTTTTCGCCCTGCTCGCAGTGCTGGCGGCAGCGGTGTCGATCCTGCTCGAAGACCAGATCCCCACGGCGCTGAAAGACCTGTTCACCACCGAATCGGTGATGCCGATCCTGTCGATCCTGGCCTCCGGCATGCTCGCGGTCAGCACCTTCTCGCTCAACGTCATGGTGACGGCGCATAACGCGGCGGCGCAGCAGACCACCCCGCGCGTCCACCGCATCCTGCTGGCCGACACCACCACCCATACCGCGCTTGCAGTCTTTATCGGGGCCTTTGTCTATGCGCTCAGTTCGATCATCCTGATCAAGTCGAACGTCTATCCCGAAGGCTCGAGCGTTCTGGTTCTCGGCTTCACTGTGGCCGTCGTGGTGCTGGTGGTGCTGGCGCTCCTGCGCTGGATTCATCACCTCAGCGACCTCGGCAGCATGGATGCCACGCTCGAGGCGACCGAGACCGCCGCGCGCGCCTGCCTGATCCGCGCCCGCCGCCTGCCCTCTCTGGGTGCCGTGGTGACGACGTCGGACACGGTCATTCCCGCGCAGTCCACCCCGATCACTGCCCCCGCGACCGGTTACGTACAATTCATCGACATGCCGGGGATCAGCGAGCGGCTGAAATCCGACCAGACGCGCGTCTATCTCTATGCCCGTCCCGGCGATTACCTGATCAAGGGTCAGACCATCGGCCATGCCGCGTGCCTGATGAAAGACAAGGCGGACACCATCGCACGCCGCTACACCATCGGTCCGCATCGCACATTCGAGCAGGACGCCTCCTACGGCTTGCTCGTGCTGTCGGAAACCGCCTCGCGCGCGCTGTCTCCCGGCATAAACGACCCCGGCACGGCCATCGCGGTGATATGCCGTCAAGAAAAGCTGCTGCTCGAATGGGCCCATGCGGAGCCGACGAAAACCAAGCCACTCTTCCCGCGCATCTTTCTGCCCGATACCGCCCGTCACGCGATGATCGAGAATGCCTTTGCCGGCGCGGCGCGCGACGGGGCCGATCAGATCGAGGTGGCCTTGCGCCTGCGCGACGCACTCGGGCGGATCGCCGATGCCCCGGATACAGATCTCGCCGAGGCCGCGCGCGACATGTCAGCGCGCGCGCTCGATTATGCCGACGCGGCGCTGCCGCTCGACCGCGAACGAAAACGCCTGCGCGACGCGAGTGGCGGGATCAGTTTCTTGCCTTGATCACCTGCAAGAGCGGCAGGACCTGTGCCATCTCCGGCCCGTGCGCCTGCCCGGTCAGCGCCTTGCGCAGCGGCATGAAGAGGGCCTTGCCCTTGCGCCCCGTCGCGTCCTTGACGGCCGTTGTCCACGTGCCCCAGGTCTCGTTGTCATGCGGACCCTCAGGCAAGAGCGCCATCGCCTCGGCGATGAAGGCGCGATCCTCCTCGTCGATCACCGGCTCGGCCCCGTCGCGGAACATCGCCCACCACGCCTCAAGATCATTGAGTGTGGTGACGTTCTCGCGCGTGACCTCCCAGAATTGCCCGGCCAGATCGTCGGGCACGCCAATCGCTGCGATCGTCCCGGCCACCGCCTCATAGGGCCGCGCTGCGATGATCCGGGCGGTAAGCGGGAAGAGATCTTGCTCGTCGAACTTGGTCGGCGCCGCACCGAACCGCTCAATGTCGAACCCCTCGATCAGCTCGGCCATGTCGCTGCGCAGCTCCACCGGATCGGCCGAGCCAAGGCGCGCCATCAGGCTCAGGAGCGCCATCGGCTCCACCCCTCGCGCGCGCAGATCGCGCAGGGAAAGTGTGCCAAGACGCTTGGAGAGCGCCTCACCCTGCGGACCGGTCAACAGCGAGTGATGCGCGAATTGCGGCGCTGTACCGCCAAGCGCCTCGATGATCTGGATCTGCGTCGCGGTATTGGTCACGTGATCCGAGCCGCGCACCACATGGGTGACGCCCATCTCCACGTCATCGACAACCGAGGCCAAGGTATAGAGCACCTGCCCGTCGCCCCGGATCAGTACCGGGTCAGAGACCGAGGCCGCATCAATGGATATCTCGCCAAGGATACCGTCCTGCCAGATGATCCGCTCCTGATCGAGCTTGAAGCGCCAGACGCCGTTGCCACGCTCCGCGCGCAGGGCCGCCTTCTCGTCTTCCGTGAGGCTCAGGGCCGCGCGGTCATAGACCGGCGGGCGGCCCATGTTGAGCTGCTTCTTGCGCTTGAGGTCAAGCTCCGTCGGCGTCTCGAACGCCTCGTAGAACCGGCCCATCTCGCGCAGCCGGTCCGCCGCCTCGGCATAGCGGTCGAGCCGTTCGGATTGCCGCTCGACCCGGTCCCAGTGCAGGCCCAGCCATTCGAGATCGTACTTGATCGCGTCCACATACTCCTCGCGCGAGCGCTCCGGGTCGGTATCGTCGATGCGCAGGATGAAGGTGCCACCCGCCTTGGCGGCGATCATGTAGTTCATCAGCGCGGTGCGCAGGTTGCCCACATGGATGTATCCGGTGGGCGACGGGGCGAAACGGGTGGTGGTCATGGGCGTCTCCTGACTGTCGCGCGGGCTTTGTCACAGGCGCGGGCGATTGTCCAGATTGCGGCGGTCTAGCCTTGGGTGGGCCAGGCGTGATGCGCGTCATCGATCACGAAGGCATGCGCATGCCGCCGCCCGCCGTGGGCGCGCAGATGCGGGTGACCCTCGGGCAGGTCCGGATGGTCATGCTCGGGCGCATCGTGCAGATCGGCGGGCCAGAGCCGCACCGCCAGGACCAGCCCCACCACTGCCAAACCTGCAAGCAGCAGCAGCGCGGGCCCCATGCCCGCCGCCTGTCCCGCCCAACCCGCCAGAGGGTAGGTCAGCAGCCAGCACGCATGGCTGAGCGCGAATTGCGCGGCAAAGACCGCCGGGCGGTCCTCGGCATGGGCCGAGCGGCGCAACAGCCGACCCGAAGGCGTGAGGATGGTCGAATAAAGAACCCCGATAATCCCCCAGACCAGCAGGAACATGCCCCAGCCCGGCAGACCATCCAGCCAGAGCACCGCCCCCATCACCAACGCCACCACGATCAGGCCGCGTGCGCCCACCATCATCACCCGCCGGTCGGACAAGTGATCGAGTAGGCGTGGCAAGACCAGCGCCGCCGCCATCGACCCCGCGCCAAAGGCTGCCATCGCAATCGCCAGCCCGGTCTCGCCCGCGCCATAATTTCCGCGCACCAGCACCACCGTATTGACCAGCACAAACGCCCCGACCGATGCAGCCGCGAGGTTGAGCGCCAGCAGCCCACGCAGCCGCGGCGTGGCCAGATAGATGCCCAAGCCCCGCGACAGACGCTCTCGGAACGGACGCGCCGCCGCCTTGCCGCGCAGGGCGGGTATCACCGCCGCCGCCACCAGAAGGGCGGACCCGACGAACCCCGCGACGGTGCCCATGAACAGCCAGTGATAGCTCATCACCGTCAGCAAGAGACCAGCCAATGCCGGGCTTGTCAGGTTCTCCAGATCATAGGCCATGCGCGACAGAGACAACGCCCGCGTATAGTCACCCTCGTCGGGCAGCACATCGGGCAGCACCGCCTGATAGGCCGGGGTGAAGGTGGCCGAGGCCGCCTGCAACATGAAGATCAGCCCGTAGACCTGCCACAGATCGGTAACGAAGGGCAGACAGAGCGCCACCCCCGCCCGAATGAGATCGGCCCCGATCAGCACCGCCTTGCGCGGCAGCCGCTGCACCAAGGCCTGCGCTATCGGGGACAGGCCCACATAGGCCACCATCTTGATCGTATAGGCCGTGCCCAGCACCAGACCCGCGCGCTCCCCCGCGAAATCATAGGCCAGAAGGCCGAGCGCCACTGTCAGCAGCCCCGAGCCCACGAGCGCCACGACCTGAGCTGCGAACAGGCGGGTATAATCGGGGTTTCGGAACAGGGACAACATGATCCCATGCTAACCGTTCTGCGGGTCGCTTCGAAAGGGGCCAGTGCGCGGAAATCCGGCTGTCAAATTTGCGTGACCG
>MDTG01151750.1_pt1 | contig 13038 bp, 10 predicted proteins | sample 811421 | NCBI WGS metagenome assembly MDTG01 (sample SAMN05326645, study PRJNA326480) | marine metagenome | isolation source: seawater | place: Pacific Ocean: South East | collected 2011
AAAGACATAGTTATTTAATGTATAAATTATTTTAAAGAATATATGAATCAAAAAAATGGCAAAAATTCACTTGGTATAGATGCTTGTTTCGAGGATTTGGATAATCCTATTGATTTATTCAAAAAATGGTTCTCAAAAGCTAAAGTTAGCGAAATTAACGATCCAAATACTTTAGCTTTAGCTACGTCTGACAAGACTAACCAACCAAACGTTAGAATGGTTTTGTTGAAGGGACTTAGCGACAAGGGCTTTGTTTTTTACACTAATTTTGAAAGTAGAAAAGGCAACGAACTTAAAAATAATCAAAAAGCATCTATGTGCTTTCATTGGAAAAGTCTTAGAAGACAAATTAGAGTAATTGGTAAAGTAGAGCAAGTGACTGACAAAGAAGCTGATGAATATTTTAATTCTAGACCTTACAAAAATAAAATTGGAGCTTGGGCATCTTCCCAATCTAGGGTATTAGACAAAAGGGAAAATTTTTTAAAAAAAATTAAAGAATTCGAGAAAAAATATTCTGATGAAAAAAAAGTTCCAAGACCACCACATTGGTCGGGTTGGAGGGTTTTACCAACTGAAATAGAATTTTGGTTAGATGTAGAAGGAAGAGTTCATGAAAGATTGAATTATAGAAACGATAATGGAAAATGGACCAAAGAACTTTTGTATCCTTAAAATGATCTATTTAAACTAAATCCAGTTAGATTCTGTAAAACTGATTTATCTTGACTGTCTTCAAAAATTCCTAAAGCATCTCTAGAAACATTTACAAAATATTCTGCTCTTTTTAAACTTTCTTGTACCGCTTTATATTTATTGATAAGCACTAAAGTTTCACTGAAATCGTCTTCGTTTCTTTTTTCTTTTTTTAATATCTCTAACAGAAAATCTCTTTCTTCACCATTCGCTCTTTGAAAAATTATAATTAATGGTAACGTAGTTTTTCCCTCGTAAAAATCCTTACCTATTTCTTTTCCAAAAATTATTTCTTTTGAATAATAATCTAAAGCATCATCAGCTATTTGAAATGCCAAACCAAGATTTTTTCCATAAGACTCAAGGGCTTCTTTTTCTTTTTCGTTGCTACCAGCAAGACAAGCTCCAGTTCTAGTGGCTGCTGCAAATAAGGAAGCTGTTTTTAGATTTATAATCTTTATATAAGTTTCTTCCAAAAGATCAGCCTCGCCTTTATGTTGAAGTTGTAAAACTTCACCTTGCGCAATTTTAGCCGATGTAGATGATAATAGTTTCAAAATTTCAAGATCGCCATCATCTACCATAATCTCAAAACATCTGCTTAATAAATAATCTCCTACCAAAATTGATGATTGATTACCCCAAATAGAGTTTGTAGTTTTTATGCCTCTTCTTAGTGTGCTTTCATCAATTACATCATCATGTAGCAGGGTTGCTGAATGAATTAGTTCAACACAAGCAGCTAAGTTAATGTCTCTATTTCCCAAATCATATCCTGCAAGTTTAGCGGAACCAAGTGTAAGCATTGCTCTCATTCTCTTTCCCCCAGAGGTAAAATGATGTTTGCTCATTTTGTTAATTAGATCCACTTTACTTTGAAGCTTTGAATCAATTAGACTTTCTACCTTAGACAGCTTTTTTGAAACCAAATTTTTTAAATCTAAATAAGCCGAGTTAACGGATTTTTTTAGTGGTATTACTGAACCCATATTTCCATTCTAATTGATTTTTTTAGCAATAAATTTTTTAATTTAATCAGAAGTGACGCACCTTCAATTCAACTAGGAGTAGCGAATAAAATAATTAAAATTTAATTCTAGTACTGATATAAGTATATAGTTTTAATCATTAATATGTTTTGGATTTTCAAAAAGAAAAAAATAGTGCCCCACGTTAGACTAAGTGGTGTTATCGGTTCTGCTGGAAGATTTCGACAAGGAATGGATCTATCTGGACAACAGGAAATTTTAAAAAAAGCTTTTTCATTCAAGAAGCCCAAACATGTTGCTATTTCGATAAATTCTCCAGGTGGTTCACCGGTTCAGTCTCATTTAATATTTAGCTACATTAGACAATTAGCAGACGAAAACAAAACTAAAGTAATTATATTTGCTGAAGATGTAGCTGCTTCTGGAGGTTATTTTATTGCGTGTGCGGGAGACGAAATATATGCAAACGCTAGTTCAATTATAGGTTCGATTGGAGTTATTACCGCTTCTTTTGGCTTTAAAGAAATGATCAGGAAAATCGGTATAGAAAGAAGAATTTATACAGCTGGAAAAAATAAGAGTACTCTAGATCCTTTTGTTGATGAGAAGGAAGAGGACGTTCAAAGATTAAAAAAACTTCAACTAGAATTACATGGGCATTTTATAAAAATAGTTGAAAAAAGTAGGGGCAAGAAATTAAAAGATCCTGAAAAAAATAATATCTTTACTGGCGAATTTTGGTCTGGCGAAACTGCTTTGAATTTAGGACTGATTGATGGAATAGGAAATGCAGATCAAGTACTTAAGGAAAAATTTGGAAAGGAAGTTGTTATTAAAAGATTCGAAAAACCAAAGGGTTTTATTGCCAAAAAACTCTCGTCCTCTATAGAAAACCAGTTGGACAATTTAGCAAGCACTTTAGAGGAAAGAGCGATTTGGCAAAAATTTGGTTTATAAATGCCAAAAAAAAAAAAAATTATAAAAAATAAAAATTTTTTATCTTTTCAAGATATTATAATGAATTTACAAAAATTCTGGGGAAAATTTGGATGTATTATTTTACAACCTTACGATCTAGAAGTAGGAGCCGGAACTTTTCATCCCGCCACAACCTTAAGATCTTTGGGGGCAAAACCTTGGAAAGCTGCTTATGTTCAGCCATCAAGAAGACCAACAGATGGGAGATATGGGGAAAATCCAAATAGACTTCAACATTATTATCAGTTTCAAGTAATTATAAAACCTTCTCCTAAAAATATAAAACAAATTTATTTAAAAAGTTTAACATCAATAGGAATAGATGTAAAAAACCACGATATAAGATTTGTAGAGGATGACTGGGAGAGTCCAACTTTAGGAGCGGCAGGTCTTGGTTGGGAAGTATGGTGCGACGGTATGGAAATTACACAATTTACTTATTTTCAACAGATGACGGGTTTAGAATGTGATCCTGTACCTGTAGAGTTAACCTATGGACTTGAACGATTATGTATGTTTGTTCAAGGAAAAGATAATGTTTTCGATTTAGATTGGAATAATGAAGGAACAAAATACAAAGAAGTATTTATGCAATCAGAAAAAGAATTTTCAGCATATAATTTTGAATTTGCAAATACAGAAAATTTATTGAAAAATTTTCAAATAGTTGAAAAAGAATGTTCCGCACTCTTAGAAAAAAAACTTGCCTTACCTGCTTATGATCAATGTTTGAAAGCTAGCCATTTATTTAATTTATTGGACGCGCGAGGAGTTATCGGTGTCGCCGAAAGAACAGGATATATTAACAGGATAAGGGAACTAGCCAAAGGTTGCGGAGCAATGTGGTTAAGTACTCAAACTTAATTTATGTCTGAGTTTCTACTTGAGCTTTATAGTGAGGAAATTCCACCTCAATTACAAATTAGTGCTAGAAAAGAACTCAAACAGTTTATTCAAAAATTTCTCGAGGATGAAAGTGTAAAATATCATAGTTTAGTTGATTATTCCTCACCCACTCGTTTAAGCATTTGTATTAAAGGTTTACCGGAGAAAATAAAAGTCTCCTCAAAAGAAGTAAGAGGTCCAAAAGTTGGAGTTATAGAGGATATTCTTAACAGATTTGTAATGGCTCATAACGGTAAAAAAAAAGATGTTTTTGAAAAAGAAACCGATAAAGGAAAATTTTATTTCATTAAAACCAAAGCTCAAGAAATTTCAGCAAAAGAAGTTTTGATTAAAATTATCCTAAATTCCATCTCATCTTTAAATTGGAAAAAATCAATGAAATGGTCAGATAATAATCTAATTTGGGGAAGGCCCCTTAGATCAATATTAGCTATTTACAATAAAAAAATTTTACCTTTCAGTTATGGACACCTTAAATCTACTGATTTTGTCACAATCGAACAGGATTTACTAGAAAAACGTAAAAGAGTTAAGACATTTGCAGAATATCAAAATTTTCTTAAACTCAATAAGATTATTTTAGACCAGGATGAGAGAAAGAGAAAAATACTTAATAGATTTGATTCCATATGTAAGTCAAAAAATTTCAAAGCAAAATTTGATGATAAACTTTTAAATGAAGTGGTGAATATTGTTGAAAACCCAAATATTTTATTAGTTGAATTTGATAAAAACTATTTAAAAATACCTCAAGAAATTATTATTTCAACACTTCAAAATCATCAAAAATATTTTCCTCTTTTTGATGATAAAGAAAAATTAACCAATAATTTTTTAGTTGTAGCTAATAAAGTTGATGGTAAAAATTTTATAAAAGATGGAAATAAACGTGTTGTTGAGGCTAGATTATCTGATGCTAAATTTTTTTGGGATAAAGATAAGTCAAAAAATTTAATAAAGCAGATAGGAAAACTAAAAACTATTACATTTTATGATAAGATTGGAACAATTTACGACAAGACTCAAAGAATAAGAAAATTAGCATCAACAATCTCAGATCAATTAAATATTAACAAAGAAAAAATAGAAGTTGCCGCTTCGATTTCTAAATCTGACTTATGCTCTGACCTTGTGGGAGAATATCCTGAGTTGCAAGGCAAAATGGGAAAACGTTTTGCATTAGCTCAGGGATTTGAGGAGGATGTAGCTAATTCAATTAGTGATCATTATCTACCTACAGGATTAAATTCTTTTACACCCAATAAACCAATAAGCTATTCCATCTCAATAGTCGATAAGCTAGATACCTTGGTAGGATTTTTCTTAATAAATGAAAAGCCAACTAGTTCAAAAGATCCTTTTGCTTTAAGAAGATCAGCCATTGGTCTTCTTAAAACTATAATTGAAAATAAATTAAATATCAAACTGAGAGATCTAATTAGTTATTCAATTGCTCTTTTTCAAGACCAAGGTGTAAAATTAGAAAATGAAAATACAGAAAAGGAAATACTTTATTTTTTAAAAGAGAGAATGAGAAATATATTAAAGGAAGAAGATATTAAAAATGATATAATTGAGGCATCAATAAGCTCACATATTAGTGACAATTATTTAGATCTCTTCAAAAAAAGTATTCTTATGAATAGATACATAAACAAAGATGTAGGAAAAAATGCAATATATTCTTATAAAAGAGCATCGAATATACTTAATAACGAAACTAAAGAAATTTTTGGTAAACCTGACGCTGTTCTTTTCAGAAAAGAAGAAGAAAAAAGTCTTTTTGAAAAGATAAATGAAATCAGGAAGGCTTTTACTGTAAAAGAAGAAGATAAAAACTACGAAAATTTACTTATTCAACTGTCTGAAATTAAAAGTTACACAGATAGTTTTTTTGATAATGTAGTGGTAAATGATGAGAATCATGATATTAAAAATAACCGCTTAGAATTATTAAAAATGTTCTGTAAAACATTTAATAACTTTGTTGATTTTTCTAAATTAGAAGGTGCTTAAATGAAAAAATTGATTTTTAGTTTTGATGACAAAAAGGTTAAAAAACTTAAAAACAAAAAAAATATATTAGGTGGAAAAGGTACTAACCTAGCAGAAATGGGAAGGTTAGGCTTACCAGTTCCGCCAGGATTTACAATATCAACTCAAGTCTGTGAAATATTTTATAAGTCTAAGAAAAAACTATCTAATAAAGTTATAAAAGATATTGAGATAGAATTAAAAAACATTGAAAAAAAAACAAAAAAGAAGTTTGGTGACTTAACAAATCCTTTATTAGTTTCTGTGCGTTCAGGTGCAAGAATTTCAATGCCTGGCATGATGGATACAATTTTAAATTTGGGTTTAAATGATAAAACTGTTAAAGCCCTTGCAAAAAAAACTTCAAACGGGAGGTTCGCTAAAGACAGTTATAGAAGATTTATTCAGATGTACAGCAATGTTGTTTTAGGTGTAGAAGGACATTTATTTGAGGAAATGATTGATAATTATAAACTAACCAAAGGAGTTCTCTCAGATACAGAGTTAGATGAAAGTGATTGGGATGGTTTAATTAAAAATTTTAAAGATTTAATAAAACAAGAAAAAAAAATTGAGTTTCCTCAAGATGTTAAAAAACAACTTTATGGAGCTATAAGTGCAGTTTTTTTATCTTGGAACAGTCAACGAGCCAAAACATATAGAAAGCTAAATCAAATTCCTGACTATTGGGGAACGGCTGTGAATGTTCAAGCGATGGTTTTTGGTAACATGGGAGAAGATTGCTCAACTGGAGTAGCTTTTACTAGGAACCCTTCAACTGGTGAAAAAGTTTTTTTTGGAGAGTATCTGATTAATGCTCAAGGAGAAGACGTTGTTGCGGGAACAAGAACACCTCAACATATAACTAAAAAAGCCAATAAAGACTCTGGTTCGAAATCGCTATCAATGGAGGAAACTATGCCAAAGGTTTATCAGCAACTCAAAAAGATTTTTTTAAAATTAGAAAAACACTATAGAGATATGCAAGATATCGAGTTTACCGTTGAAAGTAACAAACTTTGGATGTTACAGACAAGATCTGGAAAACGAACTGCAAAAGCTGCAATTAAAATTGCGGTTGATATGGTTAAAGAAAATTTAATTTCAAAAAAAGAGGCAATTCTTAGAATAGATCCAAATACCTTAGAAACATTGTTACATCCAACTTTAGATGAAAAAGTGGAAAAAAAAATAATAGCTTCTGGATTACCAGCTTCTCCTGGTGCGGCAAGTGGTAAAGTAGTTTTTTCTGCTGAGGAGGCTGAGAGATTAAATGGAATGATGGAAAATACGATTTTAGTAAGAGTTGAAACCTCACCCGAAGATATTCATGGAATGCATGCTGCAAAAGGTATTCTAACTTCAAGGGGAGGTATGACTAGTCATGCTGCGGTAGTAGCAAGAGGAATGGGCAGACCTTGTGTTTCAGGATCTAGTGAAATTAATATCGACTACGAAACAAAACAATTTAAAGCAGGCGAAATTATAGTTAAAGAAGGAGAGATTATAACTATAGACGGAGGAAGCGGTAAAGTTATGCTTGGGACAGTGCCCACAGTCCAACCTGAAATATCAGGATATTTTTCTACAATCATGAAGTGGGCAGATCAATTTAGAAAATTAAAAATAAGAACTAATGCTGAAACTGCAAAAGATACTAAAATTGCTAGAGAATTTGGAGCTGAGGGTATTGGACTATGTAGAACGGAACATATGTTTTTTGATGAAGAAAGAATTTTATCTGTCAGGCAAATGATATTGTCTAAGTCCATAGAGGACAGAAGCAACGCTCTTGAAAAACTTTTACCCCATCAAAAAAATGATTTTAAAGAGATATTTAAAACTATGTATGGATTACCTGTTACGGTTAGATTATTAGATCCGCCTTTACACGAATTTTTGCCAAAATCCGATAAAGACATGGAAGAGGTGGCTAGGTCATTAAATTTAGGTGCTAAAGAAATCAAAGATAGAATAGCAGAGCTTCATGAACAAAATCCAATGTTAGGTCACAGAGGTTGTAGACTTGGTATTTCTTTTCCTGAAATATATGAGATGCAATGTAAAGCAATTTTCGAGGCTTTAGTTGAGTGTAAAAAAGAAAAATCAAAATCTGCCTTTGCTGAGATTATGATTCCATTAGTTTCTACCGACCTGGAATTAAAGATATTAAGAGATCTTGTAAATAAAGTTGCAATAAGTGTTCAAAAAAAACATAAAGTAAAAATAGATTATATTATAGGAACTATGATTGAATTACCAAGGGCAGCTCTCCAGGCAAAATCTATCTCCAAATACGCAGATTTTTTTAGCTTTGGTACCAATGATTTAACACAAACAGCCTTAGGCATTAGTAGGGACGACTCTGGAAAATTTTTGAATGATTATGTGGACCATAAAATTTTTGAAAAGGATCCATTTATCAGTATTGATGAAGATGGAGTAGGAGAATTAGTAGAGATAGCTTCAAAGAGAGGTAGAAAACAAAATAAAAAATTAAAATTAGGAATATGCGGTGAACATGGTGGGGATCCTAAAAGTATAGAATTTTGTTCCAAAGTAGGGTTGAATTATGTTTCTTGTTCACCTTTCAGAGTTCCAGTTGCAAGATTAGCAGCTGCTCAGGCTGAACTAAGAAGATAATTTTAAATCTAAACTTGAGTCAAATGCTTTGGTGCTATGAGTTATACTTCCTATAGAAATTCTATCAACTTTAGTATTTGATATCTTTCTAATATTTTTCAGATTTACGTTTCCAGAATATTCAGTTTCATATTTATCTTTACAAATTTTCAAGCATTTTCTTAAAGTTTTTAAATTCATATTATCAAACAGTATTCTTTTAAATTTTAAACCCATAATCATCTTTAATTGTTTAATATTTTCTATTTCTATAGTTATCGCTTTTTTTGATTTAGTTGATCTTTTAATAAGATTTTTAATATTCTTTTCAGCTTTAATATGGTTATCTTTGATTAGAATTTCATCACTTAAATTAAATCTATGGTTAAATCCCCCTCCTTTTTTTACAGCATATTTTTCCAAAAGTCTTAAATTTGGAGTAGTTTTTCTAGTACAGCACACTTTTGTTTTCCTATTACACCTTTTAACAAACTGATTAGTCAAGGTAGCTATGCCCGAAGCATGATTTAGAAAATTTAATGCAGTTCTTTCTGCAGTTAAAATAGACTCAATTTTTGAAGATATAATTGCAATAATTTTCCCTTTTTTTACTTTAGAGCCATCTTTGATTTTTTTTTTAAATTTTGTTTTTTTGTCTAAAAGTAAAAATGCACTTTTACAAAAATCAATTCCAGCTATTATTCCATTCTGTTTTGAGATAATTTTTGCTAATGCTATTTTATTTTTGTTTTTGATAAATTTTGTAGTTATATCTCCTACGGGATTAAGATCTTCTCTAAGAGCTTGACTAACAACTGTTTTGATATATTTTTTATTTATTTTTTGCACCAAACTTATCTGCCAATTTCAGCCATTCTTTCGACAGATCTTCTAGCCCTTGCCGCTATATTATCACCAATTTTAATCTCGTTAGTTTCATTTTTTAAGCAATCATAAATTTTTTTAAGTGTAATTTTCTTCATGTAAGGACAAAGATTACATGGTTTTACAAACTCCACGTTTGGATTTTCTATTTGAACATTATCACTCATAGAACATTCAGTAACTAATAGAACCTTTTTGGGTTGTTTTTCTTTAACATATTTAACCATATTTGACGTCGATCCTGCAAAATCTGAAGCGCTAATAACATCAGGTGGGCATTCCGGATGTGCAATCACTTTAATTTCAGGATTTTCTTTTCTAATATCTTCAATTTCTTTAGCAGTAAATTTTTCGTGTACAATACATGTTCCTTGCCATGAAATAATTTTAACCTTTGTATTTTTTTGAACATAATTTGCTAAGTAATGATCTGGTAAAAAAATAACTTTATCTACACCAAGTGACTCTACTACTTTGACAGCATTAGCTGACGTGCAACAAACGTCTGTTTCAGCTTTGACGTCTGCTGAAGTATTAACGTAAGAAACAACCGGGACTCCTGGATATTTCTCTTTCAACATAACTACATCTTCACCAGTTATAGAAGCCGAAAGAGAACAGCCAGCTTGCATATCTGGTATTAAAACTTTCTTTTTTGGATTCATCAATTTTGCAGTCTCAGCCATAAAATGAACTCCGCAAAGAACAATTATGTCAGCTTCAGTTTTTGCAGCCTCTTGCGCTAAGGCTAAAGAGTCAGCCGCAATATCCGCTACCCCATGATAAATTTCTGGAGTTTGATAATTATGAGCTAAAATAACTGCGTTCTTTTCTTTTTTTAGTTTATTAATTTTTTGTATTAAAGGAGCGTGAAAATTCCATTCGATTTGTGGTATTGCTTTAGAGATTTTTTTGTAAATCTCATCTAAATTTTCACTAATTTTTGGTTGTGAAGACATACTTATTCAGTCTACCAACTTGAAGTAAATTTGTCATTCATTTATTGTCGCAGTAAATAAGCGGTCGTGCTGAAATTGGTAGACAGGCACGGTTGAGGGCCGTGTGGGATTTCCCATGAGAGTTCGAGTCTCTCCGACCGCACCATTATATCGCATTGTAATCTCAGAAGTTGAACATACACTCGCTTCGTGAAAATCGCAAAACCATTAAAAAATAAAAAGTCTAAAATAAGTAAACTACCATATAGACCTACTCCAAAAGGTTATATAATTTACTATGTAGTTTTGTGGACTGTGGTTTTAACGATCGCTTTTATTGTTAGCAAATAATTTTTTAAAACAATCCTTCAATATCGCCCTTTTTATTAAGCTTAATTAAATCAGCAGCTGGATTTCTTGGAAGTCCGGGCATAGTCATAATGGATCCACATACTACAACTATAAATTTTGATCCGGTTGATAGTCTAACTTCTCTTACAGATATAGCATGACCAGACGGAGCACCTTTTATTTTAGGATCTTCAGAGAAACTATATTGAGTTTTAGCAATACAGATAGGAAACTTACCAAATCCAGACTCTTCTATCTTTTTAATTTGACTCTTGATTTGATCAGCTATCTCAACTCGGCTAGCTCTATAAATCTCTTTGGTAATTATCTCTATTTTTTTTAAAATAGGAGCATCTTCAGAATATAAATATTTAAAATTATTTTTATTGTTATTTTTACAAATTTCAACAACATTATTTGCTAGATCTTCAGTTCCTTTTCCTCCTTCAGACCAATGTGTGCACAAACTTACTTTTACCCGCATTTTTGAGCAGTGTTCTTTAACGATTTTAATTTCTTTATCTGTATCAGTAATAAAATGATTAATTGCTACCACAACCTCTAAGCCAAATTTTTTTAAATTTTGTAAATGTCTTTCCAGGTTTGGAAGTCCTTTTTTAAGTGCATCAATATTTTCTTTTTTAAGATTATCTTTTTCAACACCTCCATGCATTTTTAAAGCCCTAATTGTTACAACGAGAACAACACAATTAGGTTTAATATTAGCTTCTCGACATTTAATATTTAAAAATTTTTCTGCGCCAAGGTCTGCCCCAAAACCAGCTTCAGTGACAACATATTCTGATAATTTTAAAGCAGTTTTTGTTGCAAGAATAGAATTACATCCGTGAGCTATATTTGCAAAGGGTCCCCCATGAATTATAGCAAGATTATTTTCTAGGGTTTGAACTAAATTTGGTCTTATTGCCTCTTTTAATAATACTGTCATAGCTCCATGAGCATTGAGATCTTTTGCATAAATTGGTTTATCAGATTTTGTATAAGCAACAGTAATATTTCCTATTTTTTCTTCCAAATCTTTAAGATTGTTTGATAAACAAAAGATTGCCATAACTTCTGAAGCTACGGTGATATCAAAACTATCATTTCTAGGAATATTATTTTTTAATTTTTCAAGATTTATTTTAATTTTTCTTAATCCTCTATCATTTAAATCAACCACGCGTTTCCAAATTATTTTTTCAGGATCTATATTTAATTTATTTCCCCAATAAATATGATTATCAATTAAAGCAGATAGTAAATTATGAGCAGAGGTAATTGCATGAAAATCACCGGTAAAATGTAAATTAATTTGTTCCATTGGAATTACCTGAGCGTAACCACCGCCGGCAGCACCACCTTTCATTCCAAAAGAAGGTCCCAAACTAGGTTCTCTTAAACAAACTACTGCCTTTTTACCAATTTTATTTAAACCATCACTTAAACCAACAGATGTTGTAGTTTTTCCCTCTCCCGCAGGAGTTGGAGTTATAGCTGTTACTAAAATTAAATGGCTTTTTTTTTCTTTTAAAGTAGCAATATATTCTAGATTTAACTTTGCTATGTGACGGCCCATAGGACTAAAAGCAAAATGATCATTTGGAACATTAACTTTTGCAAGAACGTCTCCGATCGGTTTAATTTTTGCAGCTCTAGCAATTTCAATGTCAGATTTAATTTTGTTCATCGGCACTCCTATATCTAAAAAAGGAGGCTATGTATACCTATCATTAATTATATTCAACTTTGTTTTATTACTATAAAGATCTCCTAATACAAGCTCTTTAATTTCTGGGTCTACAGTTTTAAACAGTGCAAATGGATATGGCTCAGTGATTAAAATTTTTCCAACAACTTTTTCTTTATATTTAATTTCACTCAAGTGAGATATTTTTCCTTTGAACGACACTGGAAGAAGAGTTCTTCTTAATTTGTTTTTAAGCTTCATTCTTGCAGTATTTTCTTGCCCTATATAACAGCCTTTTTTGAAATCTATACCGTTTAGTTTTTCAAAGTTACATTCAAGACCAAATAAGTTTTCTTGAAGATTTTTGGTGTTTACTTGTGCAACACCAAGCTTGTGACTAATTTCATAGTATTTATTTGAATCTGCAAGTTTCAAACCTAATTTTTTAATAGACATATATAGCTTTTCTAAATTTATAATTACTCTAGCTCCCAAACTTTTATTCCTTGGATCAACAAAAAAAGGGTCGTCCCTATAAATTATTGTATGACCCTCTTCATTTTTTGAGTTATCTAGAGTAAGAAATTTTTCTCTACTAATAACTGCTACCTGAAATTCATTAGATAAATTTAAGATCTCAACTTTCGACTTTAGTTTATAAATACCTAGCTTACTTATTAAACTCTCAACTTGATTTAGTTCACAGTCAAGGAAGTAACCTTGCTTATGCTTGATAACAATAAAATCAAATAAATATTTTCCTTGAGGAGTAAGCAAAGAAGAAAAACAACTATGAGTATAAGTTACTTTATTAATATCATTCGTTATAATATTTTGGAGAAATTTTTTAGCATCTTCACCACTTATGTACACAATGCCTCTATCTTTTAAAATAAATATTTGATCTTTTTCCATATTAAGAGTTTATATTGTATAATATATTTAACAA
>MDTG01063216.1_pt1 | contig 13037 bp, 11 predicted proteins | sample 811421 | NCBI WGS metagenome assembly MDTG01 (sample SAMN05326645, study PRJNA326480) | marine metagenome | isolation source: seawater | place: Pacific Ocean: South East | collected 2011
AAAGGTTCAGCGATTCACATGCGGAAATAAGGCAAGGGTCTTGAACCCCCCTCGTACAAGAACCACCATGACCAAAGGTCATGTGAGTAGAGTTTGGCTTGTATTTGCCATTCTACTTCTCGCCTATTTGCCTCCCGTATCAGCGTCCGGAGGTGGGCTTTTGCTAACCGGGGACACCTTCACTGTTCAAGGCGATCAAGAAGTTGGGTCCGGAGATGTGAACATCTCTGTCGATGTGCATGCCCATGGTTCCGATTCGAATGGTTTTCTTGAGATGACTTTCACGGCTCAGGACAATACACCATTGGCCTCAGAAAATCGTTCAATTGGTCTTTTGGATGGTGAATCTGAAAATCACATGTTCAACATTTCTTCAGTTCCGGTCGGAACCCACTCATTGACAGTACAACTGTGGGGCGATATAGGGGTCAATTTTGAAAATAATATGAGTCAAATCGCGATTTTTGTGCAAAAACAATCTCCTGCAAATCTCGTCATAGAGTCTAGTTCATCTTGGACAATTCATTCCGTGGATGGGAATACACTAGAGGAAAGTGGAAATCTCACTCTTCGAGATGGGGATCACGCTTGGGTCCTTGCAGTCGTGCAAAATACTGGTGATGTAGACTGGTTGGGGAATGCGACTTTGCGAATGGATGGTACCGCACACTCTACACATCCGACCTCTGTTTTGGGTCAGTCATCTACAATTGTAAATTTCTCCATTGGCCCACTTAGTGAGGGTTCAATCAACCTCGACCTAGAATTTTCACAAAATTCGTCCACCATTCTTTCCGATCTGCTGTCGGTTGAGGTGGGTCCACCACCTTTATCTCGACCTATGCTGTCTATAATCGGCCCAACATCCAACTCTGAATTGGGAGAACCTGCCAACTGGACGGTTGAGTTGAACAATACAGGAGAATCAATCTGGCAAGGTGTTCTTCATTGTGAATTCCCTGATGGTGTTGTGTTGTTGAATATGTCAACCTCACTCCAACAGGATGAGGATTTGGAAACAAACCTCACTTTGACAGTTCGGCCAGGCACATTTACCTGTTTTGCAAATTCTCAAGATCGAGTACATAATGACTCGATAACCACTCAATCGTACGTTTACGATATGGCTGCAGGACACATCATGCGAGCTGGAAGTGATGGCCTTACTGTCACAGGGGGCCCATTCCATGTTGGAGATTCAATTCCATTGGCCATATTGGTCCACAACGGGGGTGACTTTGCCGGCAGTGCATCTCTAGAAGTACGTGAGAGTAGCTTTGGAAGTGGTGAGGTCGATGGTGCTTGGACGCGATTGGATACTAGAACACTTGAAGTTGGTAGCAGTTTAGAACTGTCAGCGCTTTACCTTTCGACAATATCTGGGAATCGCCTCATAGAGTGGCGAATCGTGAGTTCCAACAGTTTGGTTTCTGAGGATTGTTCTGGTGACATTTCTCTTGACGTACAACCATCTCAATCGCTAGATGTTGAACTCGATTCTTATCAGTGGACCCTAGCAAACGGCTTAGATGTCGTTTTCACCACGATGTTGTCCGCTGGCGAATCACGTCCAGTTCTACTTGAAGTGGGAACGTCAGGTGCGTCTGGGGAACTGACACAAATTTCCATCGAGGTCGAACTTACACCAGGTCAAAGGACATTGACATACAATTTAGGTCATCCTTCCTCTTCATCATTCGCATGGGTAAAAGCCACTCCCATCTCATGGTCATCTTCAGCGTTGGCCGAGGATCAACTTAGCTTGACCCGTCCAAACCCGCTACTCGCAGTTTCTATCGACTCTGTATCACCATCTACACCTGTTCCTGGGGAACCCGCAACAGTGACATACACCCTGAGCAATAATGGCGGTGGTTCTTCATTAGAGGGTAATTTAATTCTAGTTGATACGAAGCACGATGGTGAAGTGTTATGGGTAGAAACTGCCCCTCTTCTCGAATCAGGCACATCTGTATCAGATACGATATATCTGGAGACATGGCCTGATGATGCGCTTGTCGACCTAAGCTTGATTTGGGATACTTCAGATTCAAAAAATACAGGATTTATGTCTTTCAAATCTCAGTCACTAGAATCCAGTGAAAGTGGGAATACTGTAGATTGGCTTGCCATCGTATATGGGGCCTTGGCAGGTCTCCTGATTGGCTTGGTCACCCGGACAGTGATGCGTGCGAGAGCGGGAGAACCATTGTTGTCTCGTCGACAGAGAGGCGGGAGGGCTGACAAACCAAAGAAAACGAAATCAAAGGTTGTTGAGGAAAAAGTCGAGGTCGCCTGTCCGGCTTGTGATCAACGTCTGCGTGTCCCCTCAACTTATTCAGGTACGGCACGTTGTCCGGCTTGTGCACAAACTTTCCCCGTCGAGGCAGTTGAAGAAGAGGTTGAACAGAACAATGTGGAACAAGTATCTGAGGACGAAAGTTCGCTACCAGTGGACGAAGATATTGTCGAGGAAGAGCATGAAAAACAATCATCGTCTTCAGGCGATGTAATCCATTGCCCGGATTGTGAACAGAAACTTAAGGTGCCATACAATCGAAGGCCAGTACGGGCACGTTGTCCAGCTTGTAAGTGTGAATTTTTAGCAACCAAGGAGTGATTCGATGTCGGACCCCATCAAAGAGTTTGAAGAAATGTACCTGAAAACATTGTATGAATTCTATGCTGAAGAACCACATAAACCGATTCGAAATAGTCGTATTGCAAAAGAAATGGGGGTTAGTCAAGCATCGAGTAGTGAAATGATTCAGCGTTTGGCTACGAAAGGGATCCTTTACCATATCCCATATCGTGGAGCCACCTTGACCGAAGAAGGACTTGCTGCTGCCGCGCGAATCAAGCGAAGGGAGTGCTTAATGGAGGTCTTTTTGGTGAAAATGATCGATTACCAAGGTGATATTCAATCTGCTGCTTGCCGCCTTGAACATGCATTGACTGACGATTTGGAAGCCGCGATTGATCGTTTGCTGGGTTATCCAGAAAAAACACCATCCGGTGAGTTGATTCCATCGATTTCTCGAACCATCGAACCCATTGCTCCTTCGATGCTTCTTCCACTTCATGTCTTGGCACCTGGGTCGAGGGGTTGCATCGAAATGGTGGTCCTTGAGGGTGCAGAAATTCGGACATTGCAAAAAGTTGGGTTGGAAGTTGGAGCAAAGATTGAGTCAATCGAGCATAATATGTATCAAATCGATTCCCAGAGGCTGGAAATCAATTCAAACCTTGCGAGTCAAATTTTGATTCGCACGCTATGAGTACCCTTCGACGCAATGGCCTTATGCGCGTACGAGCACGCAAAACCATGGCGGGGGAGATTTCTACTGAGGACGCTCTCGACATCCTGACTCCCGCTGAAGAAGTACTGACGACAGAGCAAGCAATTTCTGCGACCAAGAATCCCGACCAAGATGGCACAGATTTCTCTGAAATTGAAGGGACCGAACAGCGGATGAAGAAATTGCGAACCCGAGAAAGAAATCTCCTGCGACTCGACCGTCTTTTTTTATCGAGTGGAATTAATCTCTCACTTACGTTGCCGTTTTTTGCACTGGCCCTACAATTGATCAGTCGAAGGTTCGCTGAAGAATCACCGGGTTGGTGGATTTCAAGTGTTGAATCTAGTATGTCTGATGCGACCTTATCCATGGTTTCAGGTTTACTGGCTACAGTGATTCTTCTGGCTTGGATGACCTCACTGTTCGTCGTACGTTCATTGCATATCACGACCCGCAGTGTTTTTCTCTCTGAAGGGAAACTTTTGCGGCTTCGTGGTCGCCCATTTGAAAGTCTGCATGGATTTGAGGCCATCAATGATGTCACAAGAGTGTCCATCACGCGAGTTTCATTTATCCTGCTCGTTGTGATTATTGCTGCATTTTCTCAATTGGTTGCTACAATCGAAGGCGGCCTAACTCCTGAGGGTGGGATTTTGGTCGGATTCGCAATCGGTGGAACCTTTGTAGCAATTGGTTTGGATTTGCTTCGGGGCGGTAAACAACACAATACAGTGGAACAATGGGGTCTATTGGATGCATATGATCCGCCCCTTCACCCTTCCTGTCCCGACCGTGTCTTCTCAGAAATTCTGACTACTTGGATGGATCCAGTACTTAGGGCTCGTTTTGATACACACATCCAATCCCTTCGAGATGGCTTGCAACCTGGCAAGGATATTCATTCGGCCATCGAACATTTGTTACACATGCGATATCTTGAGGCGCGTGGTGAATTGACCAATCGGCAGGTTAGATTGTCGATGGAGGCCTATTTCCGTGTCGATCGTGTTGCTGAATTGTTTGACAATGAGTTCTTTGACGAAGAAACATGGTCGAATCTGTTCCGACACATTCGTTCCAAGTGCTCTCCCTTTTTCCGGCTACTTTCTAGACTGCAGCACGATTTATCTGAAGACTTGGATACGATTAGAAGTGATAAATTGCATTTTGATATTGATATGCAAAATGTCGTCAGTGGTGCAGGTCACTTGTTTGCATACCTCCATAACAGCGGTAATCAGAATCAAACCATTGTTGTAAAAATCCAGACTCCAGATTTCCAACCTCATGAGAGTATTTTCACCCTCTCCCTTGAATCTAGTAAAGCGCTTAAAGAAGTTGAAAATAACCTGCCACTTCGTTCGAATACCACAGATGATGTCCACGATGTGATGGCAAAGATGATGGATCATGGGGCGATGATTTGGCAAACGCTGTTGCCACAACACGATGGCGAATCTACGGTTACTGTCCGGCTAGAGGACACAGACGGAAACATGCTTGGTGGCAAAGTCTTGGCTGTTCAGGTCAGGCCTAGACTGCAAGAACGAGTTCGAAGGCAAGCCGGATTGGCTGCGATTGTGGGCGGTATTTTCGCAATATTCTATCGCGTGATTCCGTGGGTCGCTTCGATGGCCGCGCTGTAATTGTTTGAAATTCCATAGCGTACGCTTCAAATGTGATATGCAAGTCGGAGGGGCATGAGCGAATCGCAAGAGGGTACAGGCGCCGACGCCGACCTCCGTGACCAACTCAAGTCGATGGAGGCCAAACTCCGTCGCCTCCGTGACTTACGCCAACAGCACAATGATGCTGGTAAACGTCATGCAGATTCCCGGAATACCATTCAAAAGGAATACAAAAAACTCCGTGAAGAGATTGACGAGTTATTGGCAGAGAATAAGGAAATTCGTAACAAAGCCAAAGCACATCAAGCCAAGCGCGATGCAATTCAACAACAGGTCCGAGAGCTCATCGGTCAGGCGAAAAATTCACGAACAGAAAAAGGCAAGAAATCTCCGATTCTTGAATTGAGCGAATTGCAATCTCAAATAGACAAACTTGAGAACATGCTTGAAACCACAGGCATGAGTTTGGATAAGGAGAACAAAGTTCTGAAATTGGTTAAGAGACACACCCTTCGCAAGAGGGAACTTGAGCCCTTGGTTGCCGAGGAAATGCGAATAAAAGTCGATCTTGACAATATCGAAGGTAGCATTCAGGAACTGAAGGCCGAGGCAGATGCAGAGCATGCGGCCATGGTCGAGTTACACAAGGAAGCCGATGAGTTGTGGGAAACCATCAAGCCCAGATTCGAAGAGCGTGATTTCAAGAAGGCAGAAGGTGATAGACTTCACGAGGCTTTTGTCGAATGTCGCAAAGAGGCAGACGAAGTTCACACGCAAGTTCTGTCTATGCTTGAACAAGTCAATGAGATTCGAGATAAGTTGAAGCAGGAACGATTGGAAGCTCAATCTTGGATTGACGATCACAACGAATCTGTTCGAAAGGCCCTAAAAACACCAGATCAGGATGAAAAATTGGCGGGTTCTTTGACTCAAGCACTACTTGCGGGTTCTGCAATCAGTCTGGGCGGAAGTGAAACGGGTAGCAATGCCAATACCCGAACCGATGGTCGATCTAATCGTAAAGCCAACATGCGCCGAAGTGGCGCAGCAAGAGGAAACCGTGGTCGTTCGAAGCCTCGAGAGCAGTAATTACCATTTTTCATATTTGGCGTATCCTCAAATACAGCATATCCCACCGATGGGTATGGCGCAATCTTCGGGTCCACAGCGGTCATATGACCGTTCTTGGGAGGAAATCGAAGAAATGTTAGAGGTTGCCGAAGAGCGAGTTTATGAATGGCAGGAATGGTTTGAATCCTGCAGAGACGAAGGTGATCGTGAGGGCATGAAGGAAGCCGCACGAAAATACAAGGCCATTCAAAATGTAGTCAAAACCCTTCGATGGGTACTCGGTGAAGAGGGCGCGGAAAATCCTGTGGATTGATTACCATCCACGCTGGTCCATACGAACATCCAATGATTCAATTTCTAGACCTTCCATTGGTTTTCCAGCCATCATGGCACTGGCCTCGGCAATCTTGGCAGCATCATCGAAATGGTGGGTGGCCATCACAATGGCCTCTGCTGTAGTTACAGGATTTTCAGACTTGAAAATACCTGATCCGACGAAGACACCATCCATTCCATGTCGCATCAGTAATGCTGCATCTGCAGGTGTCGCGATTCCCCCGGCACTGAATGTAACCACAGGGAGGCGGCCCATTTCACGGACTTCCGCAAGTACTTCGAGTACCGTTGCATGGACATCATTCAATGACCCAAATGGTGTGTTGACAACACTCAGACTATGCTCACTGGCCTTTTCGAGTCGACGAAACCCGTCACTGATTGTTGAAGCAATGGTTTCGAATTCCTGCGAAGTTGAGCGTTGAATGAGGTCAATCTCAGCATCAACCAATCGAGCATGCTGAACAGCTGCAACAACATTTCCAGTTCCAGCCTCACCTTTTGTTCGAATCATTGCGGCACCTTCGACAACCCGTCGAACAGCTTCACCCAAGTTGGTGCATCCGCAAACGAATGGAATGGTAAAATCATTCTTGGCAATGTGGTAGAAGGGGTCCGCAGGAGTAAGAACTTCGGACTCATCAACCATATCGACGCCCAATGCTTCGAGAACCCTTGCTTCCTCATCATGCCCAATCCTGGCCTTGGCCATGACTGGGATACTGGTAGTCTCGATGATTCCATTGATGAGGTCAGGGTGACTCATGCGTGCAACTCCGCCGTCGGCACGAATGTCGGCAGGCACTCTCTCAAGTGCCATCACACTGGTCGCACCTGCATCTTCTGCAACGTGAGCCTGTTCAGGGGTGACGACGTCCATGATGACGCCACCTTCCTGCATTTTAGCAAATCCTCGCTTGAGCAATTCGGTGCCCTTACGCATTTGATTCAAGTCGATTGACATAGCAACAAATCGACGATAGGTCAAGTGCTTTTGAACCCTCGTTCAGAACTTAGTCGTCTGCCAAGATGGGCGAATCCCCTTCTGCAACTTCGGCATCAACGCATTCGGTCTCATTACGCTCAATCCATCCCTCTAGATCATCTGGCACATCAGTGTCTGCGAAGATCGCTTCAACAGGACACTCGGAGATACAAGCCCCACAGTCAATGCACTCATCTGGGTCGATAACCAGATAAGTCGGCAATTCTCTAAACGCCTCTACGGGGCAAACTGCAACGCAATCTTGGTACTTGTGGTTCACGCAGGCCGATGTCACGACGTGTGGCATGTTACTTCGCTGTGTAAATAGGAATATCAATGCTTGTAATTAGGTCCACCTAAACTTTTCAACCCCGGGTTCAACAGGCAACCCCTTGTTCCTTGCAAAATCCACCGAACGATTGAGTAATTCGTGCGCATTTGTGACGGGATCTTGGCCTGGATAAACTTCGAGTTTTATTCGCCCCTTGACTTGCTCTTCTATGCCCTCTGAAAATTCTATAGAACCTTTGACTAGGGCGCTTAAACTTAATCTAATGTGCAGCACATTCTGATCATCAATTCTAGGCTCGAGCTCATCTTTATCGGCCAATTTTTGCAAAAAATCGACACCTAAATGCGCCAAACTCAATTTGGCAGCTTTTTTCTTCATAATTCGTGCATGAATCATTAACATCTTTGCGCCGTGATAAGATTTCACTTTCTCTTTGGAAATTTCGGCATGTCCACCCGTAAACCAATCCAATGCCCTCTCGATCACTTCGGTCGATCCTACTGCGCTGGCGGTGGCAGACCAAGTTACATTATGCACGGACACAGTGCATCGGTAACACAACCAGCCTATGACCCCTACGGGGTCGAAGGATGGCGTTCATATACTCGGGGCAGGTCGGCGGCTCGCTAGTGGGGTAGCCCCCGCGACAATTAGGAGATGAAGAATATGGCCAGCAAGGGAGCAGCATCGCGAGCAGCAGCTCGAAAGCAGAAAGACAAATGGAAGGCAAAACGATGGTACACCATCCGAGCCCCTCGACAACCTTGGCACTTCAAGGTCATCGGCGAAACCCTTGGTGAAGAAGACGAACTCCTAATTGGACGAATGTATGAGATTACTCAGCAAGAAGTCGATGGCGATTTCAGCAAAATGCATGTGAAAATGAAATTCCGTGTTACTGAAATCATTGGTCAGGACGCAATTACAGAATTTGCCGGTCACGAGGTTCTGAAAGATCACGTGCGCCGACAGGTTCGACGTTACCGTGGAAAAATCGATGACGTGATTGATGCCATCACCGAAGATGGATATTATGTTCGAATCAAGCCGTTCATGATTACTCAAGGTCGCGTAAAGACCAGCCAAAAGCAAGGTATCAGGGAAGCATGCCGGAACACAGTTCTGCAAGCAGCTGCAGGCAGCACTTGGATTGCATTGCAAAAAATGATGCTTTCTGGTGAACTTGAGCAGCTGATTGACAAGGCAGTTCGAAAGGTTGCTTCGGTCAAGACAATTATCATCCGAAAAAGCCAGTTGGTCCAAGATGGTGTCATTGTAGAAGATGGCCCAACACTCGATGAAATCCGCGAGGAAGAAGATCGTGTGGCAGCTGCCAAGAAAGCAGCACTAGCAGCGGCAATGGAGGAAGACGAAGAGGATGAAGATACCACTCCCGATGTGCTTGCCGCAGCTGAAGCAGCTGCTGGAGAATCAGATGAAGGCGATGATGATGATGACGAATCCGATGAAGAATCGGAAGAAGAAAATGTTGTCGAAGAGGTTGAAGAGGCACCTGCAGTAATATCTTCTGATGATGCACCAGACTATGCCTCGATGAAGGTCGCTGAACTCAAGGACTTGCTCAAAGCCGCCGGAAAACCAGTCTCAGGCAAGAAGGACGAACTTATCGCCCGATTGATGGAGTAGGTGAGGCCACATGGCCCGTCTCTCCGTCCTCTGTGGAACTGGAATGACCGAATTGGCGACATCCACGGATGGCGCAAGTGTCGACACCTTCGAGGCCGACACTCCTTGGGGAGGCGTTCCTTGTACGTTGGTTCATACGGGTGGACATGAGATCCTGTTCATTTACAGACATCATCATCCAGAGGGGACAGTGAACCCACCACATAGCATTGAACACAGAGCCAATATTCACGCCGCAGTATCGTTTACACCGAGTGTGGTTGTGAGCGTTTGGTGTGTAGGTACCATGGATCTAGATTTCCCACCAGGGGTTGTTGGTGTAGCTGATGACATGCTGGATATTTCAGGAACAGTATGGACGTTCCATGATGATTCAGCAGTACATGTTGATCGAACAGAGATGTTTAATCGAACGCTATCGGCAATTGCATCAGATGCATTGCGCAATCAAGATGATGCGGGCCCCAATGCCTTCAAGCAAGTGGTTGGCCAGGCCAGTGGTCCTCAGTTTGAAAGCCGAGCTGATGTAGATGCCTATCATCGGTTGGGAGCCACCTGTGTTAACATGACCATTGGTGGCGAAGCTCGCTGTATGTCAGAAAAATCTCCATCTCATATTGGATTACTCCTCTCAAGCAATTGGGCAGCGGGTAAAGACCCCAACGATGGCTTGGCACCTGTGGATCACCACAGTGTCGAGGATTTGGCAGCCAGCATGCGCGAGCGTGTATGGCAAGCCATTCTGGCAGTTGCGGATGCTCAGTAGTTTATCGTCCCATTCTGTGTGGGCGGTGTATGACGAGACCGGTAGATGTCAATGAATGGGGCGAAGTCGATATTTCAGAAGTGCCAGATGGCTCTTGGGAGACCATGATGGGCCGCGTCGCTCGCTTTCACCTCAAGCATGATTTTGCCAATCCAGATAATAACGGGCATGACATGGGTTATCGCCTTGCTCTGGTCATCGAAGAACTCGGCGAATTATCAGCAGCCATCACGAAAGGCAAACCAAAGGAAGAAGCGGCTGAGGAATTGGCAGACGTATTCATCTTGACACTTGGCAATGCCTTGGCGATGGAAGTTGATTTGGAAGCAGAATTTCACAAGAAGTTGGACAAAATCATGCAACGCCCTTCAAAGCGTGGAGGCATGGGCATTCGAGTGACAGAATACACGGGTGGAAATTGATTCCACCGTCAATAATGCTATTCGGGGAAGCACGTTCGCGCGTCCATGCGCGAGCGTGCACTGTTGATGTGCTTCCTCTTGTTTACGGCCGCATTGAGCGGTTGTTTTGGAAAGGAAGAAATCCCTGAGGCCGAGGAGGATTTACCTCAGGAAATTCGAACGTTTGTCACGGGCCCAGATGGGTTGCATGTCGATATTCCGTTGTTACCATTCGAATTTAATTTCAGTGACGTTGGTGAAGATGGTCCAGAGCCCAGCATCGGCGTCACTTCAAGTGGGTGTATTTTTTTCATTGCACTTGAAAAGGTCATGCGATCCTGTGATTTTGGACAAACTTGGGAAGAAGTCCAAGGTCCTGAATGCTCACCCACGACCAGTGACCCGTATGGTTGGGTTGATCCAATCACAGACCGTGTCTTCGGTGTACAAATGATTGGGCTGGAGACATCTTGGATTTGTTGGAGCGATGATGACGGTGAATCGTGGCTGGGCAATCCTCACGATTCAGGAACAACTCCCATCAATGACCACATCAAACTCGCCACTGGGCCTTGGACCAGCAGTGGATACGGTGCACTAGGCCAGATTACGGGTAGCACCATTTACGAAACTGCAGTGTATTATTGCTACAACAAACTCGCAGGGATATTTTGTTTCACCAGCCTTGATGGGGGAGCAACTTTCGAATTGGGTGGCCAAATTTTTGGACTTGCCACGACCAACGGTGGCCTCCATGGTGCCATTTCAACAGCTCCAGATGGCACTGTCTATGTCACACCCCGCGTTGAAACCCCGACGGTCATCGTCTCCAAAGACAACGGTCTAAGTTGGTTCGAGCGCACCATGGGAGAAGATATCGGCACACCTTATCCTCGCAAAAATTCTGAAGTCGCAGCGGATACCGAATCCAATGCTTATCATGTATGGACTGGACCTGGTGGAACAGATGGTGAGGGTGCCTATCATGGTGAAGGCATCTTCATGTCTAGAAGCACTGACTCGGGAGAAACTTGGGAACAAGACAGTATCCGAATCAGTCCGATTGAGGTCGTTTCTTACGCCTTCCCACAAATTGATGCAGGAGATCCGGGTCGAATCGCCGTCATGTACTTGGGGAGTGAAAATGCAAGTGAGTTGGGCCAATCCAACCTTGATGGGAGCCCTTGGGATGGAAACGCTCACTATGCAAACTCCAATGTTTCATACCACCTGTATGTGACTTACAGTCTGAACGCCTTGGACGAGAATCCAGTGTTCCACACAATCCGTGTCACAGATGACCCTGTACAGGTGGGTAGCATTTGCCTGAACAGTGGGGATTGCCGGGACATCGGCGGTTCAAATCGAAACTTACTCGATTTCAACGATTTGCATATTGACCGAGAAGGTCGAGTTTACATGGCCTTCACCGATGGTTGCTTTGGGGACTGTGCAATGAAAGAAAACCCGCAACCCGAGGATTCTCGAAGTCGTCGAGGAGTGATGTGTTTCATGACGAGCGGCCCGAGTTTGTATGCAGATGTCGATGTTCTAGCGAACCCAATCTGAATTCTTCACTGGCGCGCAATTTTGCAAACGCTCTAAATTGAGGATAGTTTGGCACTGCCATGCGGCGCAGTTTGCTGGCCATGTTTATCTTGGCGATTTTCGTTTCTTCGACATCTTCCGCAGGCCTTATCGATGGTCTGAATCCACTGGGTAACGTCAACGTCATGGACACAGATTTAGTCGATCATTTGTCGTCAGAGGATTCACTCGAAGTCATTGTTCAATTCACCACACCTCTCGATGATTTCAAGCGTGAAAAAATCGATCAAATCGGCTTGGAATCACGAGGTGAAATGCGTGTACTGCACGGTGGTTTGTTCAAAGGTAGCCCTGATCAAATCCGCCACCTTTCAATGATGGATGATGTATTTTTCATCGAGCGAAATCGCCTGCTTGAGCACTTTTATCTGCCCGGAGATCCGACGAATCCATCCGCCATGATGCATGAAACAGTACATGTGGTAAATTCCTCTCTCTCTTGGCATCGAGCACTTATTGACCGTGATGGGCAAGTCATCTTCGACAATCTGGCATTTGCCGAATGGGACGGTGACGGTACAACTGCAGTCGATCTGGATACTGGTATTGATGGCGAACATCCTGATTTTGATTGTGGAGAGCCATGGACTGGTGAGAAGCTGATTTGGTCAGCCAAGTGGTCAGGTGTCGCATGGGTCGATGCTCCAAATTGTAACTCGGATACCTCATCCGGACACGGTACACACGTGGGTGGGACCATTGCTGGCAATGGAGATGCCAGTGCTGGGAGGAGATTAGGCACTGCAAAGGGTGCACAGATTGTGGCTTTGGGAACTGGTGACGGAGCCAGTATTTTTGCAGCCGAACAGGGACTTGAGTGGACCTTTGAAAATTCAAGACCTGGACTCAATGATTTCAACATCCGCGTTGTCTCGAATTCTTGGGGGACCAATGGAGATTACAATCCTTCGAATGTAATTGCGCAGTTAACCAATCGCCTCACCTATGAGAATGGGGTCGCAGTCATCTTTGCCGCCTCTAACTCTGGTGGAAGCGGTGCGGAG
>MDTG01294775.1_pt1 | contig 13037 bp, 15 predicted proteins | sample 811421 | NCBI WGS metagenome assembly MDTG01 (sample SAMN05326645, study PRJNA326480) | marine metagenome | isolation source: seawater | place: Pacific Ocean: South East | collected 2011
GACCCCTAGATTCGTAGTCTAGTGCTCTATCCAACTGAGCTACCGGTGCCGGCCGAAAGAAGGCGGACACATACAGTCAGCCCCCAAGGGATGCAAGCCCGTTTTCCCGGCCTTGTGCAGCGGACCCGACGGAACCTAATCCCCGGCGTCTTCCGTTCCGGTCTCGTGGCCAGCCGGGCGGTCATATTCGGGGAGATGCGCGGGCGGCGCGTCGAGGTCCGGTTCGATTCCGGTCACATCGGCAATCCAGCCTGAATAGGCCGAAACCCGCATATAGATGCCCGGACTGTCCGGCCGGGCGCAGCCCAGTCCCCAGCTCACCACGCCAATCTGCACCGGGCCGTCTGCCCAGGTCCGGGCGACAAGCGGACCACCGCTGTCCCCCTGGCAGGAATCGGTGCCCCCCGTCCCCGCGCAGATCTGCAGGGCCGGATCGATGCTGACTCCTGCAAACTCCTCGTCGAGGCCGTATTTGTCGATGAGCGTGGCGATCTGCTGGCCACAGGTCTCCGGTTCGACAGGCGGCACGCTCCCTTCCATCAGGGCGAGGCTTGGCGCGCTGACATGCCGGCCGGTCCGGTTGAAGCCTTCTTCCTGACTGCCCTGCTCTTCCGTGTTACCGTAGCCGGCAACCACGACCTCCGTCTCCGGCACGTCGAGGTCCGGCGCACGCCCCGTCAGCCCATCGAGCCGCGAGAGCGGGCCGTCCCAGCGTCCTGAGATATGGATCAGCGCCAGATCGTTGCCGCGTTCGGCATGGCCGGCCTCATAGCCGGGGTGCATGACAATCCGGTCGACCGGAAAGGTTGCATCCTTCGGCGTCTCCAGAAGCGTCCCGGCGCCGACCACAAGCTGGAGCGGGCCAAACTTTTTCAGCTCGCCCCGCCCATCCGGCAGGTATTGCACGGCCCGGCCCAGATCGGCATCGATCCGGACCGTCTCCATGCAGTGGGCCGCGGTCAGGGCCCATTCAGGAGAGATCATCGCGGCGCCGCACTCATGATAGATGTTGCGGCCCTGCTGGGATTGCAGCGAGACGACACCCGGCCAATCCTCCGGATCAGCTTCACGCCCGCCAATGACACAAGCCGTTGCGAGGGCCAGCATGGCAGTCGCAATCCCCCACTTCCAAGCCAGCTTCATGGCAATAGTCCTTCCCCGCCGTCTTCCTTTCAGGCCACCGCCCCCGCCTGCCTGCGCGCCTCATGCACACCGCGCGCAATGGCCCGGGCGAGCGTCGAGGCAGCGAGCTCTCCAATCCGGGTCACCATCAGCGGATCCGGCTCGGGCAGCGCCACACCTTTGGTTGATAGCACAAATACAGCATCCCCGTCGAAAGGCGCAAATACCGGGCGGATCGCGCGGGAAAACCCGGACAACGCCATCTGCGCCACGCGCTGCGCCTGGGACGGGGTCAGGGCGGCATCTGTGGCGACGCAGGCAATCGTGGTGTTCTGACCAAGGCCCGGATTGGCCTTCGCTGCGCCCCAGTCCTCTGCATCCATGGAGAAGTCTGCAGGCGGGCGGGCGCCGCCGAACTCGCCCTCCATCTCATAAGGCCACGCCCAATAGGCATCTGTTCCGGGCATCAGCACAGAACCGAAGCAGTTCACACAGGCCAGCGCGCCGACGGTAATCCCTTCCGGCATGACCGCGCTGGCCGAGCCTGTTCCGCCCGGATGCTGGCCGGCCCGTGCGCCATGCCCCGCCCCTGCCCGGCCAAGCGCAACTGTTCCGGAAGCTGCGTTGAAGGCTTCGAGGCCCAGCGCCGCATAAGGCGCGATCCCATCCCAGTCCTTGTCGCCGCCATTGGCGAGGTCATAGAGAATGGCCCCCGGCACGATTGGTGTCGGCGGCACGCCGTGGCGCTCGACAAGGCTGAAACCCCGGCCCGCCTGTTTGAGCCCAGCCATGACGCCATCGGCGGCGCCCAGGCCGAACGCGCTGCCGCCCGACAGGAAAACCCCGTCCACCTGGTCCACCATTGCGCCGGCCGACAGCAAATCGGTTTCCCGTGTCCCCGGTCCGCCACCGGCGACGGCACAGGCCGCAACGGCTGGCTGATCCGGCAGAATGACGGTCACACCGGTGTTGATGCGGGCATCATGTGCCTGCCCGACGCGCAATCCTTTGACATCGGTGATGAGATTCCGTTTCCCGGCGGTTGTGGCCATGACAATGTCCTGTCGGTCTTTCCCTTTGGAACTCACTCTCTTAAGGTCCGCCGCGACTCACGCAAGCCAAGGACACTCCCATGAAGATCGCCCGCCCCCTCCTTGCCGCCCCCTTCCTCGCCGCCCTTCTGCTGTCCGCCTGTGCAGCGCCGGACGGAAAGCAGGACGTCTCGGTCTCCGAAGCGGCGCAGAGCGCGGCAGAGGCAGCCGCCACCGAAGCCCTCGAAGCCGAAGTGGAAGTTGCCGATGAGAATGCGTGGACCAAAGGCGCCATGGTGGCCGCGGCTAATCCCGAGGCAGTGGAAGCCGGTCTAGCGATCCTGCGCGAAGGCGGCACGGCCGTCGACGCCGCCATCGCGGTGCATGCGGCCCTTGGCCTGGTCGAGCCGGAAAGCTCCGGCATCGGCGGCGGCGGCTTCATGGTCTATTACGATCACGCCAGCGGCGAGGTCACCGTTTTTGACGGACGCGAGCGCGCGCCTGCCGCGGCAACGCCGGAATATTTCATGAAAGACGGCGAGGTGATGGATTTCTTCTCGTCCTGGCAGTCAGGCCGGTCGGTCGGGGTGCCGGGCGCAGTCGCCCTCTACAAGTCGGCTCATGACGCGGCCGGAAAGTTGGACTGGGAAGAGCTCTTCCAGCCGGCCATCACGCTCGCCGAAGACGGCTTCGTGGTGGAACGCAAGCTCGCCGCCACGCTGGCCAGCGATCGCCTTCAGCAATATGTCCGCCTGGATGACCTGCCGGAATCTGCGGCCTATTTCTATCCGGACGGCGTACCGCTGGCAGAAGGCTCGATCAAGACCAACCCGGCCTATGCCGAAACGCTGAAGCGGATCGCGACAGAAGGCCCGTCCGCCTTCTATTCCGGTGAGATCGCTGAATCGATCGCCTATGCTGTGTCGCACGATCCGTCCCTGCCGGGCGCCATGACGGTGGAAGACCTCGCGAATTATGAAGTCGCCGTGCGTCCGGCCCTGTGCGGCGTCGAACCGGATGGCTACGAGGTCTGCTCGGCACCGCCGCCATCTTCCGGCGGTGTGACGCAGAACATGATCCTCGGCCTCTATGACCGCCTCAAGCCGACCAGCGAAGAAGAGGCAACCGAGGAAGGCTTCCTGAAAGCCTTCGTCGATGCTCAACGCCTGTCTTATGCCGACCGCGACCATTATGTCGCCGACGCAGACTTCGTCCCGGTCCCGGCGGCGGAACTGATCGACCCGATCTATCTCGACGTGCGGGCGACCGAAGTCTTCGCGCCGGACCAGCACGCAACGCCGGGGGATCCTGGGATTGCACTCGGCCGCGGCCCGATGCGCCAGATGTGGGGTGAAGACCCGACCGAGCATCATCCGGGCACGACGCATTTCTCGATCATCGACCCCTATGGCAACGCCGTCTCGATGACGATGACTGTTGAAGCCGCCTTCGGGAACTCCGTCATGGTTCACGGCTTCATGCTGAACAACCAGCTGACCGATTTCTCGCGCGAACCGACAAAAGGCGGCAAGCCGGTGGCCAATGCCGTTGCCGGCAACAAGCGCCCCCGTTCGTCCATGTCCCCGACGATCGTCTTCGATCCGGAGGGTGATCTGTTCATGGTCACCGGATCGCCGGGCGGCAACTCCATCGTCGCCTATGTCGCCAAGACGCTGGTCGGCGTGCTCGAATGGGGCAAGACGGCACAGGAAGCCATCAACCTGCCGAACATCATCGCCCGCGGCGATGTGGTCGGCGTGGAAGTCGACCGCGACGGCGGACCGGAAGCGGCCGAAGCCCTGCGTGAGATGGGCTATACTGTCGAAGAGCGCCAGGGTGAGAATTCCGGCCTGCATGTCATCATCGTGCGCGAGGATGGCCTGGAAGGCGGAGCAGACCCGCGCCGTGACGGGGTTGCCCTCGCCCTCGAATAGACAATCACGCCTCACCCGGCATGGCCAAGCTCTACTTCTCCTACGCCGCCATGAATGCAGGCAAGTCGACGATCCTGCTTCAGGCGGCGTACAATTATCGTGAGCGGGGGATGGACGTCCTCCTGCTCACCTCCGCCCTCTACAAGGACGATGATGCCGGCCACATCTCGTCCCGCATCGGCATCGGTGCCGATGCGACGTTGTATACGGACAAGACGGACCTGCTTTCCCTGATACGGGACCGCCAGTCGGAACACCGTATCGATGCCATCTTTGTCGATGAGGCCCAGTTCCTGACCAAGGAACAGGTCTGGCAGCTGGCCCGCGTGGCGGATCACCTGGACGTACCGGTGCTGGCCTATGGGCTGCGCACCGATTTCCGCGGCGAATTGTTCGAAGGCTCATCTGCCCTGCTCGCCATCGCGGATTCGCTGCGGGAAGTGCGCACAATCTGCGAATGCGGACGCAAGGCGACCATGGTCATACGTCTTGATGCCGAAGGAAATGCCGCCACTGAAGGCGATCAGGTTTCCATCGGAAAATCGACTTATGTCTCGCTCTGCCGCCGCCATTGGGAAGAAAAGATGGGGCGCTTCCCGCCAGATTGAGCGACGGATCCCGTCAGGGCGCGAGCTGCGCTGTAATCGCATCCGCGAGCAACCGGCCGGACGCTGTCAGGGACAGGACACCCTGATCGAAGGTCAGCCATCCCTGTTCCACGAAAACGCCGATCTTCTCGCGGGACACAGGCCGTCCTGCGACCGCCTCAACCCGCGCAATATCGATCCCGGTCGCGGGGCGCAGTCCCATGGCCAGCAATTCCTGCGCGATGGCGTTGCGGTCGAGCCGTTCCGCTTCACCCCAGCCTGACCCGAGCGTCTGCACATTCGCCATGTAGACTTCCGGACGGCGGTGCGCCTCATAGGCATAACGGTGCCCGCCGACGGTGACGCGGCCATGTGCGCCTGGCCCTGCACCGATCCAGTCTCCGCCCTGCCAGTAGATCATATTGTGCACGGACTGGTGTTCCGGCGACATGGCATGATTGGAGACTTCATAAGCGGCCAGGCCAGCCTGCTCCAGAATTTGCTGCGTCAGCTCGAACATGTCGGCCTGGTCGTCATCCGGCATGGGATTGATCTGGCCACGCCCGACCGCCAGGCCGAATGCCGTGCCTTCCTTGATGGTCAGTTCATAGAGCGACAGATGCGGCATGCCGAGCGCGAGCACATCTTCGAGCTCGCTCTGCCAGTCGTCCGCCTGCTGATCCGGCCGGGCATAGATCAGGTCCACACTCACGGAAGGAAAGACACGCATCGCCCGCGCCACACTGGCCCGCGCGCCATCGGCATCATGGTCACGCCCGAGGAAAGCCAGCGCGGAATCGCGCAGCGACTGGACGCCGACGGACAGCCGGTTCACGCCCGCGCTTTTCAGTCCGGCGAGATCTGCCCGCATGATATCGTTGGGATTTGCCTCCAGCGTCACTTCCGCGCCGGGCCTGATTCCGAACACCTCATCCGCCGCGGCCAGAATCCGCTCGACATCGGCTGGCGCGAGGAGCGACGGCGTGCCACCACCGAGATAGACCGAATCCAGAGCGCCATGATCCGGCATGCGCTGGCGATGCGCGCGAATATCGTCGCAGATGGCCTCGACCAGGAGCGACGGGTCGCGGTCCTTGGCGGCGTAGACATTGAAATCGCAATACGGGCAGATGCGCGTGCAATAAGGCCAGTGAACATAAAGGCCGAACCCGAAATGCGGACCGAAAGGATGAAGCGCTTCGTCCGTCACGGCAGCAGCGCCGCTTTCAGCTTGCGGAAAGCATCGGCGCGGTGGCTCATGGCGTGTTTGCGGTCCGGGTCCATTTCGCCGAACGTGATTGTCTCGCCATCGGCAACGAAGATGGGATCATAGCCGAAGCCTTTCTCCCCTCTCGGCGGCCAGACCAGCTCGCCATGCACCTCGCCTTCGAAGACTTCCTCATGCCCATCCGGCCAGACCACGGCGAGCGCGCAGACGAATTTGGCTGAGCGGTCGGTATTGCCTGCGGCCTGCAATTCCTGCTCCACACGGGCCATCGCAACACCGAAATCCCGGGGCTCTCCCGCCCAGCGGGCCGAGTAAATTCCGGGCGCCCCGTCCAGCAGGGTGACGGAAAGGCCGGAGTCGTCCGACAAGGCCGGCGCACCCGTTTCTTCCGCTGCGGCACGCGCTTTCAGCAGCGCATTGCCAGTAAAACTGCTTTCCGTTTCTTCCGGTTCGGGCAGGTCCAGGTCGATCGCAGAGACGACTTCGAGGCCCAAAGGCTCAAACAAGTCCTTGAGTTCCCTGACTTTTCCCTTGTTGTGGGTCGCGGCGATCAACCTGCCGGGGGACAGGGTGCGGTGTGTCATAATTCGCCCTTCTGAAATGGTTCCATTCTTGCTTTCGTCACAAATACCTATATCGTTATTCGGTAAGGGTTCACGCAAAAGCAACGACCCGTCCGGCATAGATCATCCAGCGGAAAGGATGAAGAGAAGAAGGCATGACAGGCAAAACGCGCAATTCCATGGCGGCGATCATGACGGTCCTGGTCACCGTCGTCATGTGGATGACGGCCGCTATCGGCGCCATCGTTCTCCTCGCCGGCAGCATCGAGCTGATCTCGATGATCTCCGGTTCACCGATCAGCATCGGCTCCATCAAGGTCGACGATCACGACATCTCCGTACCTGAACTGGCCGCCGGCCTGATCGGCGTGCTCGTCGTGGTCTGTGCGGTGGTCTTCGTCAGCCTGGAGCTACGCAAGATCCTGGCGACCCTGGCGGCGGGGGACCCGTTCGTACCCGAAAACGCCGTCCGCCTGACCCGGATCGCCATTGCCATCGCGATCACCCAGCTGATGCGTTACGTGATCGCGATCTTTGTGGGGCTCATGGTGAATGGCGCATCGCTGGAGTTCTCCGTCGACCTGATCGCCTGGGCGTCGGTGGCGGCCCTGTTCATCCTCAGCCAAGTCTTCCGGGAGGGCACTCGCCTTCGCGATGAAGAAAAAATGACCATATAGGAGGGTAGCCATGTCTATTCGCGTAACCCTCGACCGTGTTCTTCTGGATCGCCGCATGTCCCTGACAGAACTGTCGGAACGTGTCGGCGTGACGCTCGCCAACCTCTCCATTCTCAAGACCGGCAAGGCCAAGGCTATCCGGTTCTCGACGCTCGAAGCGCTCTGCCGGGAACTCGGCTGCCAGCCGGGCGACATCCTCATCTTCGACAGCGAGGATGATGGCGCCACCGAACGCGTGGCGGCGGAATAGCCATGCGGGACGATTTCTACACCGCCGGAGACGTCGTCTCGATCCGTTTCGGCGGCGTGCTGCGCCATTATGGCGTGGTCACAGGCCGCGGCACGGTGATCTGCAATTCCCGCCTGCATGGCGGCGTTGTCGAACAAAGCCTCGACGCCTTTTCTGCCGGACGCGATGTGCGCCTGCACGGTCGCTACAGCGATCTTGATGGCTATCATGTCGAGCAGCGCGCGCGGCGTCATCTCGGCAAGGAGTACGATCTGTTCGGCTCCAATTGCGGACATTTCGTACGCCATGCCCATCGCCGCAAGCCGACCCCCATGCAGGTGGCGGCCGCGACCGTGCGCACAGTCGGCGACATGTTTGGCGGGCCGAAGCGCCGCTGGTAACCTGTCCGGGATGGCCCGGAATGGCCAGCACCGGAACAAACCGCCCGTCTCAGCCCTGGAAACCACATGAAACGCCTCACCCTGCCCTGTCTGGCCCTGATGCTTGCCGCCCTGTCCGCCTGTGGCAGCGGTGCAAAGGAAGTCGGCGAATTCAAGAACGACTGGTCAGGCAACGAGATCAAGATCACCCAGCTGGTAGACCCCAAGGTGCAGGGCGTCGTCTGCCATCTCGCGCATTTCGACCGCGGCTTCTGGGACCGGGTCGGCAAGGGCAACTGGTTCGAAAACCCGTCCAATTCCTCGATTTCCTGCCTGCAGACCGGCCCCGTGGTGATCGGCAGGATCGACCTCGACAAGTCCGGCGAAGAAGTCTTCGACCAGAACCAGAGCCTGATCTTCAAACAGCTGGCCGTCCGCCGCATCTATGATGCGGATACCGACAGCCTGATGTATGTGTCCTTCAGCCGGAAGATCGTCGACGGCTCAGCCAAGATGAGCCTGTCGACCGTGCCGCTCTACGGCCGCGACGTGACGTGGACGCAGGGCAAACCGGCGCCGCGCTGATCAGCCGAGAGCGGCGCGCTGGGCTGCGAAGAGCTCGTTGCAGCCCTTCTCGGCTAGGCGCAGCATCTCGTCGAGTTCCACCCGGGTCAGCGGGCGCTCTTCGCCCGTGCCCTGCACTTCGATGAAGCCGCCATCGGAACTCATCACGACATTCATGTCGGCTTCGCCGGCAGAGTCTTCCGGATAGTCGACGTCCAGAACCGGATGGTCCTGATACACGCCAACGGAAATGGCGGCGGCCTGCTTCATGATCGGATTGGCCGGGATCACGCCCTCGTCGACGAGGTATTTGCAGGCCAGGGACAGCGCGACAAAGCCACCGGTGATAGACGCAGTCCGCGTGCCGCCATCGGCCTGCAGGACGTCGCAGTCGATCGTGATCTGGTTCTCCCCCAGCGCGGCAAGATCGCAGACCGAACGCAGCGAACGGCCGATCAGGCGCTGGATTTCCTGGGTCCGGCCGGACTGCTTGCCTGCAGCGGCTTCACGGCGTCCGCGCGTATGCGTCGCGCGCGGCAGCATGCCGTATTCCGCCGTCACCCAGCCGCGCCCCTGCCCCTTCATCCAACCGGGTACACGGTTCTCCCAGCTGGCAGTGCACAGGACATGCGTATTGCCGAATTTCGCGAGGCACGACCCCTCGGCATAACGCGTCACCTGGGTCTCGAGGACAATCTCGCGCATCTGGTCAAATTCGCGGCCTGACGGTCGGACGAGCTGGCTCATGGGGGGACCTCCTGTTTGGTGCCACGCCTGATTGCGGGTTTTGGCGCACCTGTCTACACCGGATCACCGAGGGAACAGAAAGCGGGGCTCATGAGTAACGACATCACGATTGCGCGGGGCGCAAAGAAACTGCCTATCGGACAGGTCGGCAAGCGACTCGGCATCGAAGCGATGGATCTCATTCCGTTCGGTTATGACAAGGCCAAGATCAGCAACCACTACCTGGCCAGCCTGAAACAGAAGAAGGACGGCAAGCTGATCCTGGTCACGGCGATCAATCCGACGCCTGCCGGTGAAGGCAAGACCACGACTTCGATCGGTCTGGCGGACGCCCTGAAGCGGCTCGACAAGAAGGCCCTGCTCTGCCTGCGCGAACCCTCGCTCGGCCCCTGCTTCGGCATGAAGGGCGGCGCGACCGGCGGCGGGCGCGCACAAGTCGTTCCGATGGACGACATCAATCTCCACTTCACCGGAGACTTCCACGCGATCACCTCCGCACACAATCTGCTGGCGGCGATGATCGACAACCATTTGCACTGGGGCGCGGAGTCCGGACTGGAATCCACCCGCGTTGCCTGGCGCCGCGTCCTGGACATGAACGACCGCAACCTGCGCCAGATCGTGACCGGGCTCGGCGGCTCTGGCAATGGCGCGCCCATGGAGTCCGGTTTCGACATCACGGTCGCCTCCGAAATCATGGCCATCCTCTGCCTCGCGCAGGACGCACATGACCTGGAACAGCGGCTGGAGCGGATCGTCGTCGGGTACAAACGCGGCCGTGTGGCCGTAACGGCCAAGGACATCGGCGCCGTCGGCGCGATCATGGCCCTGCTGCGCTATGCCATGCTGCCCAATCTCGTCCAGACGCTCGAAAACAATCCGGTGCTGATCCATGGCGGCCCGTTCGCCAATATCGCCCATGGCTGCAACTCGGTGATCGCCACCAAGGCAGCGCTGAAGATGTCGGACTATGTCGTCACCGAAGCGGGCTTCGGCGCCGATCTGGGCGCGGAGAAATTCTTCAACATCAAATGCCGCCAGGCCGGGCTGACCCCGTCTGCCGCGGTGGTCGTTGCCACAGTCCGCGCCCTGAAGATGCATGGCGGCCTGTCGCTGAAGGAATCCGCCTCGGTGGGATATGACGCGCTGAAAGATGGCCTCGCCAATCTCGGGCGGCATATCGAAAACCTGAAGAAGTTCGGTGTGCCGGTCGTTGTCGCCATCAACCGCTTCACGTCCGATACGTCCAGCGAGCTCAATGCCGTGGAAGCCTATTGCAACGAGCTTGGCGTGCCTGTGTCAATCTGCACCCACTGGGCCGAAGGCGGGCGCGGCGCAGAAGACCTGGCGCAGAAAGTCGTCAGCACGATCGACGCCAACCCGTCCCAGTTCAAGCCGCTCTACCGCGACGAAGCCCCGCTTCTGGACAAGATCGAAACCGTCGCCCGCGAGATCTATCGCGCCGAACGGGTCGAGGCGTCTGACAATGTCCGCGCGGCCCTGCGCCGGATGGAAGAGGCGGGCTATGGCCATTTGCCCGTCTGCATGGCCAAGACGCAGTACAGTTTCTCGACCAACCCGAAACTGGTCGGCGCGCCTGAAAACCATACGCTCCAATTGCGGGAAGTCCGCCTGTCCGCTGGCGCCGGGTTTGTTGTCGGCATTTGCGGAGACATCATGACCATGCCCGGTCTGCCACGGCACCCGGCAGCAGAGGGCATCTCCCTCAATTCCGACGGGGAAATCGAAGGCCTCTACTGATCCTGTGCGCCCTGCCTCTTCGGCCTGGCAATTGGCGCTAGACTCAATTTAGCAATTTTGCTAATTAGCAGAAATGCAAAACGCCGTCTTCAAGGCCCTGTCCCATCCTGCCCGCCGGCAGATCCTGGCGCTCCTGCGCAAGGGGCCTCAGCTTGCCGGTGACCTTGCCGCAGAGTTCGACACGAGCTGGCCGACGATGAGCCGCCACCTCGCTGTCCTGAAGGAGGCCGAACTGGTCACCGCAGACCGGCAGGGCAACCATATCCTCTACCGTATCAACACCAGCGTCCTGGAAGACGCTGCCACCGCCCTGCTCGGCCTGATCGGCCGGGATGACGGTGATGACCCCCTCAAGGAGGCAGCCGAATGAAACCCTTTATCCGCAACGGTCTTCTGATCACTCTGGGCGCCACCATCGCCGGGGCGGCGATCTCCTTGGCCGCCACGCATGCGCTGCCGGCAGACGGGGAGTTTCCGGTCCACTGGGGCGTAACCGGCGCGCCGGACCGGTGGACCGACCACGCCGGGGCCATCCGCTATCTCTGGACCATGCCGGCAATTACGCTGGCTGTCGGCCTGCTTCTGGCCGCCGTGCCGTCAATCGACCCGCGCAAGGGCAATATCGAGAAAGGCCGCCGCGGCTATGTCGCGATCTGGCTCGCGGTCATGGTGCTGCTGACCTGCATTCATGGCGGCGTCGCCCTGCAGATGATCCGGACCGGAGAAGCCACACAAGGCTCCAGCCAGATGGTGCGCTGGGTCATCGCAGGCGCTTCAATCATGTTCATCATCGTCGGCAACTACCTGCCCAAGACGCGGTCCAGCTTCTTTTTCGGCATTCGCACGCCATGGACGCTGTCTTCCGATACGGCCTGGGAAAAGACGCACCGGCTCGCCGGCCCGTTGTTCATGATCGCGGGCGCGCTGGGCCTTGTCGGGGCCTTCATCTTCAACGGGATCCTGCTGGCCGTCCAGCTGACCGGCTGGGCCGGACTCGCCGCGATAATTTCAGTAATTTACTCCTATTTTGCCTGGCGCAACGCCCCGGACCGTGAACACGGGACCAATCTCACGGTGTGAGGCCTATTGAACCCCGGGCACCGGCCCCCTATCCATTTTGGTATGCAGCCCATTGCCGACACCCAATCGCTGATGCAGCGCCTGGACCAGCGCTCGCGGGATATTTTCCGCGAGATCGTCGAGGGCTATCTGGCGACCGGCGAACCTGTCGGCTCGCGCACCCTGTCCAAGGGCAGCATTGCCCTCTCCCCCGCCTCGATCCGCAATGTGATGGCCGACCTGACGGATCTCGGCCTGCTGGACGCCCCGCACATCTCCGCCGGGCGCGCGCCGACCCATATGGGCCTGCGCCTGTTCGTGGATGGTTTCCTCGAGATCGGAGAGCCTGCCCGCTCCGACCGGCTGGCGATTGACGACCGGCTGAAATCAGCCGGGGCAGACTTTGACAACGTCCTGTCGGAAGCCTCCGACATTCTCTCCGGCCTTGCCGGCGGCGCTGGCCTTGTCTCTTCGCCGAAGCGCGACGCGGCCGTGCGCCATGTCGAATTCCTGCCGCTGGGCCCGCGCGATGCGATCTGCATCCTGCTGACCGAGGATGGCGATGTCGAAAACCGCTTCATCCAGGTGCCGGAAGGCCTGCCCTCGACCGCCCTGATCGAAGCCGGAAATTACCTCTCCACCCGCATGAAGGGCCGCACGCTGTCAGAAGCAGCGCAGGGCGTGCGCGAGGAGCTGAGCTCCCGCCGGGCGCAGCTGGACGCAACCGCTGCAGGCCTCGTCGAACAGGGCCTCGCCCAATGGAGCGGCGAAACGCCGGGACGCGGCCGCTCGCTGATCGTGCGGGGCCGGGCGAACCTGCTGGAAGACGCCAAGGCCGCCGAGGATCTCGACCGGGTGCGCCAACTGTTCAATGAACTGGAACGCCAGCAGAATGTACTCGATATTCTCGACACGACACAGGAAGCTGGCGGGGTGCGACTCTTCATCGGCTCCGAAAACCAGCTTTTCCCGCTATCAGGTTCAAGTGTGATTGTGGCGCCCTATATGGGTGGCGGAAAGCAGGTTATCGGCGCCCTTGGCGTGATTGGGCCGACACGGCTGAATTATGCAAGAGTGATCCCGATGGTAGACTATACAGCGAAGGTCGTGGGCGAGATCCTCTCCCGCCGCCGCGCCAAGGACGGAAAATGATGA
>MDTG01243903.1_pt1 | contig 13036 bp, 13 predicted proteins | sample 811421 | NCBI WGS metagenome assembly MDTG01 (sample SAMN05326645, study PRJNA326480) | marine metagenome | isolation source: seawater | place: Pacific Ocean: South East | collected 2011
AGTAGTAAGTTCAACTGTTCCGACTGCTCCAGAAACAAATTCAACAATTGCAATCATAGTATCCTCAGCTTCTAATTTATTTGATTGATTTGATTCAAGTGCACATACTCTTTTAACTAAGCCGCCAATTTCTAGGAAAAGATCTATATGATGAATTCCTTGTTGACTTGAAACACCCCCATCCATTAACCAAGTTCCATGCCAGGAATTATTATAATAATTCTGATCTCTTGACCAGCGTAACCTTACACTACACATTGAAATATCTCCTATGTCTGAAATATTTTGAAGTGCCCACTTTACTGCTTTGTTAGATCTGTTTTGAAAAACTGGAATTAAAGATAAGTTCTTGGATTTAGCTAATTGGATCAACTCAGTTGTATGATCAAGTCTCAAACTTATTGGTTTTTCTACAATCACATGAAGACCCATTTCCAATGACTCTTTAGCATTAATATAATGAAGTCCAGATGGTGTTGTAATTATTGCAACATCTACCTTATGATTTTCTGAAACTTGAGTTAGATCCTCATAATATTCAGCATTCCAATATTCTGCATGAGATCTGGCTCTCTCAATATCAATATCAACAACTGCTACTAAATCAAAATTTGAATCATTAGAAAATAAATCAGCATAATGTTTTGCAACTGCTCCAGCACCTATCAAGACAGCTTTAGATTTTTTCATATCGGCCCCTATGCTATTTATTGTTCTTTGCTATCAAACCAGTTTGTCAAATTTTTTACATCTGACATGCTAAATTTAGAGCTTTGAACTTCAACTGCTGACATTTGAAATTCAACAACATGAGCAGCAGAATTTAATGATTTGAAAAATCCTTGACGTAAATAATTAGCTCGAATTGCTAAACCTAAACCATTTACTGCAGTTAAAATATACTTATTTTTATTTGATCTTGGTAAATCAAATTTTTCTGGAATTTTTGTAACAATTTCGTCATTAACATTCAATATATCTCTCTTCTCTCTCACAGCTGGAAACACTGAATCATATCCACCTAAATATAATTCTGAGAGAACATTATTTATAAGATCTTTTGTTCTAAATGTATTTTTTGGGAAAGCTATGACAACAGAATCTACAACATTTGATTCTTTTTCATATTCATCTAGTAATGCAGCACAAATAGTTGCCAATGATGCGCCAGAGTCTTCTTCTAACCTTTTATCTCTTTTAAAAACTATTAAATTATCATTATATCCATCAAAAAATTTAACAAGATCTTCATCAATTAAACCTAACACCACCTTAGAGATAAACTCATTTGAAAGCATGTTTTTAATTGTTCTCTCAAGCAAATAAATATTTAGATCAGATTTCTTGCCACTGAATGGAATTATTGAAATTATGTGTCTATCTTTTGGAGATAAAATACCTTGACTCTCAACGCCTTCATTTTTTTCAATGATTTTAATAATACTTTGAGCTCTTTTTTCAGAAAGACCTTGATGAATGCCGTGATGATGAAAGACAGCCGCAGCAGGTTCATAGTATATTTGCCGGCCTCTTGAAATCATTTCATTACCCCAAAGCCTATCTTCAATATTTGTTGCCTCTTCATCAAACGGAACTATATCCCAGTCTGATCTTCTGAAAATTGAGTTTGCATTATGAAAAAATCCATCCTTTACTTGAGTTCTTGAATCTAAACCAAATACTATAGCCAAATCTCTTTTATCAAGAGCAGAAGTAAAATTCATTGGTAACTGTCTTCCGTATACTCCAGCAATTTTATGATCATCTAATGGTGATATTAAATTTTCAAGCCACATTTCATCTGTTGGAATACAATGCGCTGATAAACAAACAATGAATTCTCCATTACTTGCTCTAATGCCATCATTAATAGCTAACCCTGGAAGAAATTTTTCTATTTCGACAAGAGTAACATCATACTCTAATGCTTTTGCTACAGTTTTATCAGTAGACATATTATCGACCAAAATTATCTCAATATTTTTATATGTCTGATTTCTAATTGCATATAAACAGTCACCAATCCAGTTTTCCTCGTTCTTAGATCTTACAATTATTGAAACAAGCTTTTCTTTCATTTTTTTAACTATATGTCTTAAATTAAATCTTATTATATTTGTTTCTAATTTTAATTGCTTGACTAGCTAGCTCCAAGTCCTCAGCTTTATGAATATCAATGCTGCTCATTTCATCATTGTTTATAACAATATCCACTTTGTCACCTATCCTTCTTCCTTCTCTCCATAACCAGGCTCTAGATGCACATCCTAGACCAGTATCTTCTCTGTAAATTGATTTTCTAATTTGTCTTGACGAATAATGTCTCATCCAATCTTTTATTCTTTCATATCCACCATCAGAATTTTCCTCCCAAAAATTTTTATGTGTTTTATATCCAACAAATACACTTTCAAGTTCAGGATTCTGATGTAATCTTTTTACAACCTCCTTAATATGAGAAATATTTCTGAAGACATCAGTTGCTGTCAGAAAGACTGCGGTATCAAAAGTTTGATTGGTCATAGATTCATATTTTAATAATGCATGCTTAAGGGTATCTTCTGTTGTTGTTAAATCTTCACTCAAATCAGCTGGTCTTAAAAATGGAACATCAGCACCAGCTTGTTTAGCTAAAGAAGCAATTTCTGTATCATCTGTTGTTACTAAAACTGTATGAGCAACATTTGATTTTATTGCATCTATAACAACTCTCTCAATAAGTGATTTTCCATCAAGATCTAAAGTATTTTTTTTTGGTAAGCCTTTTGAGCCGCCTCTAGCTGGAATTATACAAATTGTTTTGTGTTCCATTATTATTTTTCCTAAATTAGTCTAGTTCAAAATTATTAATTACTCTAATAACTTCATTAACTGATTCAGGACTCAGAGTTGGATCCATTGGAATACTGCATATTTGCTCATGAATACTATTTGTAATTGGGAAATCATTTCTATCAATTAAAAGATCCTCATAACAGATCTGATCGTAAGGCGGAATAGGGTAATGAATTAAGTTACCAATATTATTCTCATTTAAGTGTTCAATGAATTTATCTCTTGATTTACAAATAATCACAAAAAGATGGAAAACATGTCCATTAATATCTTTATATTTTGGGAGTTTTATATTTTTATTTTTTATACCATTTTCATACTTTTTTGCTATGTTTCGTCTTTTGTTATTATCATCATCCAATGCTTTCAATTTAATTCTTAAAAATGCAGCTTGAATTTCATCCAATCTACTATTTGCTCCTTTATAAATATTTTCATACTTTTTATGACTTCCATAATTTCTGAGAGCTACAAGTGTTTCTGCTAAATCAGAGCAGCTTGTAGTAACTGCTCCAGCATCTCCTAATGCACCTAAATTCTTTCCAGGATAAAAACTAAAACCAGAAGCATCTCCCCAACTTCCAGCTTTTTTTGAATTAATACAAGCTCCATGAGCTTGAGCTGAGTCTTCTAAAACCAATAATTTATTTTTTTTTGCAATTTTATTTATTTCAAACATATTAGCAATCTGACCATATAAATGGACAACTAGTATAACTTTAGTTTTTTTGGTAATTTGTTGTTCAATATTCTTATAATCCAAATTATATGTTTCAGCATCAGGTTCAACCATTATCGGTTTAAGATTATTTTGAGTTACTGCTAATACACTGGCCACATATGTATTACTTGGCACAATAACCTCATCACCATCTTTTAATTTTCCAAGCTCTTTCCATGCCTTAAATGTCAAAGATAATGCATCTAGACCATTTCCTACACCAATGCAGTATTGTGTACCGCAATATTCTGAAAATTCCTTCTCAAAACTTTTTAATTCATTACCTCCAATGTACCAACCTGAATCGAGAACTCTTTCATAAGCCTTTACCAAATCTTCTTTATGTTTAATATTTATTGCCTTTAAATCTAAAAATGGAATCATTTTTAAGGTACCTCTTTTATTTTTTGAAATTCTTTATAATCCCGAATATAGTCATTTTCATCATAATAATCATTTGCCAAAACAAGCAGTATACAATCGCTTGTGAAATTAATCATTTCATGCCAAAGCAAGGGTGGAATATTTATTCCTTCATTTGGTGAATTTAAGATTACCTCTTCTTGATTTTTTCCGTCATCAAGAATCATGACACATGAACCAGAAATACAAAAAGCTACTTGATGAAGTTTTTTATGGGCATGTTGACCTCTTGATGTATTTTGCTTTGTACCATGAATAAAGTATATTCTTTTCATTTCGAATGGAAGTCCAGAAGACGAGTCAATTGAAACAAGTAAACCTCTGTTATCACCTATATTTGGGAAACTAAAGAATTTTGTTAAGTTCATCTTAATTTTCCAGTGACAAGATATATTGTCCATAAGATGTATTTGACATTTCTTCACCTTTTTTAATTAGCTCGCTTTGAGATATCCATTTACTTTTATAAGCAATTTCTTCTATACATGCTATTTTTATTCCTTGTCGTTTTTCAAGTGTCTGCACAAAAGAACCTGCCTCGAGAAGGCTATCATGTGTTCCGGTATCTAACCAAGCGAAGCCCCTTCCCAAAATTTGGACAGAAATTTCTTTTTTATTTAAATACATTTTATTTAAGCTTGTAATTTCTAGTTCGCCTCTAGGGGATGGCTTTATTTGCTTTGCCATTGAAACAACTTTTTCGTCGTAAAAATATAAACCGGTTGCAACATAATTAGATCTAGGATTTTGTGGCTTTTCTTCAATTGAAATAATGTTCATATCTTTATCGAAATCAATGACTCCAAACTGATTAGCATCTTTGACCTTGTAACCAAATATCATTGCACCTTTTTTTAATTCAAAGGCGTTTTTTAACATCGGTGTGAATCCTTGACCGTAAAAAATATTATCTCCAAGAATTAATGCAACTTTTTCATTATTTATAAAATTTTCTCCAATTACGAATGCATCTGCAATCCCTTTTGGAGATGACTGAATCTCGTACTTTAAATTAATTCCAACATCAGAACCGTCTCCAAGTAAATTTTTGTAAGAATCAATATCACTTGGAGTACTAATAATTAATATTTCACGAATTCCAGCTAGCATTAATACTGACAATGAATAATAAATCATTGGTTTGTCATATACTGGTAGTAATTGTTTGGAAACACCTTTTGTAATTGGAAACAATCTTGTCCCTGATCCACCAGCTAAAATAATACCTTTCATTTTTTATTTCCTAAACCAAGTCTGTATGAATGACAATCGTTAAACCAATCAGGGTTATCTAAATACCATGTTACGGTTTTTTCTAATCCTGTTTCAAAAGTTTCATCAGGATTCCATCCAACCTCCTTTTCCGTTTTAGATGAGTTTATTGCATAACGAAAATCGTGGCCAGGTCGATCTTCAACGCTATGAATAAGATCGGCATATTTTTTTTTACCACTTAATTTGCTTGGAATAAGTTTATCAAGAATATTACAAATTGAAATTACTACATCTAGGTTAGTTTTTTCAGAATTTCCACCAACAGTATAAGTATTTCCATTAGCTCCGTTAATAGCAATACTAATAATTGCTTTTGCATGATCTTCTACATATAACCAGTCTCGAATTTGATTACCCGAACCATATATTGGTAAATGTTTCCCTTCCAATGCATTCTTAATAATGAGTGGAATTAATTTTTCTGGATTTTGATATGGGCCATAATTATTTGAACAATTACTTATCACAAATGGTAGTCCATATGTTCTTCCCCATGCCCTTACCAAATGATCAGAACTTGCCTTTGATGCTGAATATGGAGAACTAGGATTATATGGAGTATTTTCACAAAAAGGTGGATCATTTGGTTTTAAGTCACCAAATACTTCATCAGTTGAAACATGGTGAAATCTGAAATTTTGTTTATTAGAGTCTGAGAAATTTGACCAATAACTTTTTGAGACTTCAAGTAAATTATAAGTACCAACAATATTAGTTTGAATGAATTCAGCAGGTCCATCTATCGATCTATCTACATGAGATTCTGCCGCAAGATGAATAACAATATTTGGTCTATGCTTTTTAAAAATCTTTGTCATCTTTTCAGAATCAGAAATATCACATCTCTCAAAGGAGTATAGATTTGATTCTTTTACTGTATCAAGAGCTTTTAGATTACTTGCATAGGTGAGTTTATCAATGTTAACTACAGAATGTCCCATTTTGTTGATCAACATTCTGATAACAGAGCTTCCAATAAAGCCAGCTCCTCCAGTTACTAAAAATTTCATAATTTATAATACCCTTTGTACCACTCTACAAATTTTGAAATACCTTCCTCAATTGATGTTGATGGTTTGTATCCAAAATCATCATGTAAATCAGACACATCTGCATGCGTATTTGGCACATCACCATCTTGAAGTGGCAAAAGATTCTTTTTTGCCTTTTTGCCTAGCTCTGATTCCAATATTTCAATGCATTTTAATAATTCAACAGGATTATCATTACCAATATTATAAATTTTCCAAGGAGCAGAGCTTGAAGACAAAATTGGATCATCGCCATTCCATGAATTATTTTTAATTGGAGCAGAATCAAGTACCTTTATACACCCAGCAACAATGTCATCTATGTAAGTAAAGTCTCTAAGATGCTTCCCATGATTAAATATTTGTATTTCTTCATTCTCTAGTATTGCCTTAGTAAATTTAAATAAAGCCATGTCAGGTCTTCCCCATGGCCCATACACAGTAAAAAATCTTAATCCAGTACAAGGAAGATCATACAAGTGACTGTAAGAATGAGCCATTAACTCATTTGCTTTTTTTGTTGCTGCATAAAAACTAAATGGATGATTTACTGAATCTCTTGTTGAATATGGTATTTTTGTATTTGCTCCATAAACAGAACTTGATGAGGCATAGACTAAATGATCTATTTTGTTTTTTCTGCAGCCCTCTAATATATTTCCAAAACCCACTAGATTTGAGTCAACATATGCCGTTGGATTTTCAATTGAATATCTAACCCCAGCTTGTGCAGCAAGATTTATAACATTATCTACATCATATTTTTCAAATATATTTTTTAATTCTTCACGGTCACCAATGTCTACCCCAATATGAGTATAGTTCTTGTCATGAATATGACGATCAAGTCTACTTTTTTTAAGATTTGGATCATAATAATCGTTTAGGTTATCAATTCCAATTACTGAATCTCCTCTTTCAAGGAGCTTCATTGTAAGAGCAGAGCCAATAAAGCCCGCTGAACCAGTTAGTAAAACTTTTTTCATTCAATCTTTACCAGTTTGATCTCTTGTTATAACTTTATTTTTAACATCATCTAAGTCTTCACTATACCTATTAGTAATAATAACATCTGATAAATTTTTAAAATCATCCAAGGAATCAATTACTTGGCATTCAGAAAACATTTTTGTATTTAATTCGGGTTCATAAATAATTACATCTATATTTTTTTTCTTTATTCTCTCAATAATTCCTTGGATTGCTGACGTTCTTATATTATCTGCTCCAGTTTTCATAATAAGTCTGTGTATACCAACTGCCTTAGGTTTGGTTTTAATAACTAAATCTGCTATGAAATCTTTTCGAACTCTATTTGCATCTACAATCGCTGAAATTATTTTGCTTGGTATTTCTTTAAAATTTGCTTTCATTTGTTTGGTATCTTTAGGTAAACAGTAACCTCCAAAACCAAAAGATGGATTGTTATAATGTGGCCCAATTCTAGAATCATGAGACATACCTTTGATTATGTTTTGAGATTCTATATTTTTTATTTGAGCAAAAGTATCTAATTCATTAAAGAATGCAACTCTCATTGCCAAATATGTATTTGAAAATAATTTAACAGCTTCAGCTTCATCAGAATCCATAAAAAGTGTAACAATATTCTCTTTAACTGCACCTTCTTTCAAAAGATTAGCAAATTTTTTTGCTCTTTCGGATTCCTCACCCATAATAATTCTTGAGGGATTTAAATTATCGTGAAGTGCTGATCCCTCTCGAAGAAATTCTGGAGAAAAAATTATATTTTCATTTTTATACTTTCTTTTGATTTCTTTGGTGTAGCCAATTGGAACTGTTGATTTAATAATAATTAATGCATTTCTATTTATCTTCATAACATCTTCAATCACGCTTTCTATAGATGAAGTATTAAAAGAATTTAAAATTTCATCGTAATCTGTGGGAGTTGAGATCACTACATATTTAGAATCACTAATGGCTTTGTAAGGATTGGTAGTTGCCTTTAAATTTAATCTTTTTTCTTTTAGAAAATTAATAGTATCTTTCTCTGCTAATGGTGAAATAGAGTTATTAATTTTTTGTACTTTTTCATTGCAGATATCAAGTGCAACTACCTCATTATTTTGAGCTAGAATTAAACTATTGGATAATCCAACATAACCAATGCCAACAACTGCAATCTTTATATCTTCTTTACTATTCAAAGTAATCTCAAAACATCTATAAAAAAGAAAGCTAAGCCTCTTTATTGCTTAAAATAAGTGCAAAACCTCTTGGAGCTGAATGATCATTAAGAATTTCTTGAATCAAAAATGAAATCTCTTCCTTTGTCTTAATCTCCCAATCTCCCATAGGTATGCCCTTGAAATCTCCCCAATGATTCCTGTTAAATTCTATTTTTTTAAATTTTTCAAAAAGAAAATCTAAAAATCTAAAGGGGTCCTCATTAAAATCCTCTATTATTTGTGGGACATGAAATTCTAGATATAAAGTTAAATTATCAAAAAATTTTTCATTTAATGAGGGTAGTATTACAGATTCAGCCCCTTCTGCATCAAGTTTTACTAAATCAGGATAAACATCATAGGAGCTACAAAAATCATTTAGATTCTCGAAGTTATTATCAGTATGGTTCCCTACGAGCTTCTTATATAAAAAAAAATTCTTTAGAGAAAATTTATTTATAATCTGATTTACAATGTTAATAAATCTAAAATATCTTATGGGTTCCCAACAATAACATATTCCATTTGAAACTTTTGCATACAAGACATTATAGTTTCCAATATTTCCCCCTATGTCAAAAAAAACTTTTGAATCTATAGCGTCTTTTTCAAATCTTTCTGCCATGGCTTTTTCATAAAAACCGTGAAGTTTAAATGACTCCAACTCAGCAGTATTAGAAGCGATTCCTGAAAAAAATAATCTTGTTTTGTTGACTTGGCCGACTCTAATGAGAAAAAAAGTTGAGAATATTAGTATTATTTTATCAATTAAATTTTTCATAATTGCTTTTAGCTAGTTTATAAATTTTTGAATTTGAGCTGTATAACGAGAAATAGCATTATAAAAACCTTCGAGTCCAGTCAATTGTTTTCTGTGGATTGTTACAATGAATGCAGGTCTGCCAAAAGTATCATTTGTGCTTATAGGTGCAACTCCATGCCAACTTGTATTGTTTGGCTCAAAAATCATGAGACGATTATGAACTGGTTCTACTTCTTTAATAAGATTCATACTTTCAAAATGAGCACTATCATTAAAGATTTTTAAATTAAGAAGTTTGTTTTTTGGTTTATAAAACTGAGTACCGCCATAATTATTTATCTTAGACCAATCTTCTGGAACGAAATAAAATACAAAGCTGAATAGCTTCCCATATTTATCTTTATGGGGCACCACTTTTGCACCGTCTTTTAATATAGAAAATTCATATCCTACATGTAAATCATCCAGAGAATAAGAACAAGTGTTATTTTCCTTTGGAAAATGAGAATTTAATAAATTTATGAATTCATCTGAAAAAAAATAATCTATAAAATTTTTCCATTCTTGATTAGATGACAAAAACGAGTCAGTTGTATCAGAGTTATAGTCATTTAACGCAACCTTGTTATGAGGATCTTTGCGCTGCATATCATCATATGGAAATGTTTTTAACAATCTTAAGTAACATTCTTTTTCAAGAATATTGTCATGGACATATACTTTTGTATCTGTCACTTCAGAGCAAATATTGGGTTCTTTAATGTTTAACATTAATCAGTTGCGTATTTTAAAAAAGTGTATTATATCGTAATGCAACGATATTATGTAGTCGATTTTTTTAGAGGTTTGGCAGCATCTTTGGTTCTAATATCACATTATGGCCATTTTTTTCAGTATGAACAGAATGGTTATCCAAAAGACTGGTCAGATAATTTATTGCCATTAAATGATTATATTGGATTTATATATAATCATGGAGGAAAAGCAGTTGAGTTCTTTTTTTGCATCTCAGGTTTTATTTTTTTTATGTATTATTTTGAAAAAATTTCTAATAAAAAAATATCACCATTTAACTTTTTTTTATTAAGATTTTCCAGACTTTATCCACTTCATATTATCAGTCTAATCATTGTTGCTATTTTTGCGCTAATATTTTTTAAACTTACAGGTTTTTATTTTATTTATGATAATAATGATTTAAAACATTTTATTTTAAACATTTTTTTAATTTCTCATTGGGGGTTTCAAGATGGCACTTCTTTTAATGAACCCATATGGTCAGTATCAATTGAAATTTTTCTTTATGGAACTTTTTTCATTTTAAGTTACTTTTTAAGAAACATTCTTTTTATATGTATTTCCTCGATTTTGATAGGGATAATAATAACCTTAAATATTTATTATAGTTTTGGTATAGGTATAGTTTGCTTTTTTATCGGTGGCTTGACTTTCTATCTTCACAATTATGCAATAAATAAAAGGATTGAGAATAAAATGTTTTCTCTATCTTTATTTTTATTTTTAATAGATTCTTATATTATTTTTATAAATCCATTTAACTTGAATATAAGTCAACAAGATTTATTAGCGTTTTTTATTCTCTTCCCTCTTTTGGTATTAATTCTTTCTTATGTTGATCTCTTGAAAATAAAATTTTTTAAAAAAGTTAGTATTTTTGGTGATTTGTCATACTCAATTTATATAATTCACTTTCCATTACAATTAATTATAGTAACTTTATGTTTATCCTTAGGTTTTAATATAAACTTTTCCAAAGTGTCTGCTCTCTTTGGATTTATAGTTGTAACTTTTTTGATATCTTTCTTCAGCTATAAGTATTTGGAAGTCCCAACAAGAAATTATTTCAGAAAATATATTAGATAAAACTATATGTTAGCTTTTTAACTTACTCAAAATTTTTTTTAAGTCATCAACAACAATAAGGCTATCATCTTCCATATCAACATAATCAACTTTATTCGATACCAATAAAAAAATTTTTCCAATATTTGCATTCTTGGCTGCTTCAACATCTGTTAACTTATCTCCAATTAATACGGACTCATTAAGATCTATATTGTATTTTTTTGCAGCTTTTATAATCATTCCAGGTGCTGGCTTTCTATCGTTTGAATTTTTTTTATATTTTCCAAGCCCAAAATCTGGATGATATGGGCAATAGAAAACATCTAAAATTTCAATTCCTTTGTCAAATAGAATACTCTTAAGCCACACCATAAGTTTTTTAAAATCTTGCTCCTGAAAATACCCTCTGCCAATTCCGGATTGGTTTGTAACTATTATAAATTTATACTTATGGACATCTTGAGCTTTTTTAAGGAAATTAATAATACCTTTTTTAAAAATAAAATCCTTTTGAGTTGAAACAAATCCAGTGTCTTCATTAATAACGCCGTCTCTGTCAAGAAACATATATTTAGATTTCTTTTTGTTAAAAAAATTTCTCAAAGTCTTTATTTTTAAATTAGCAATATTAGATAAACAAATTATTTAAATACTACAGAAATTATTCCTCTTGATTTTCTTTAAAGTAGATTGACCCATAATGGTTAAACAAAACGAATAAAATGCCAAAAAAAAGTGAAATAAATGTTATCAGCAGCACGATTTGTGACCTTGAAGGCTCAGACTTCTTTTCAGGTACTATCGGTGAATCAATAATCTCAAAAACATAATCGTCATTTGCTTCAATCAGCATAAGAGACTTTATTTGATCTTGAAGCAGCATAGATAAGGCTTGTCTTACTTCATCGTAACTTACCTTTGAACTTTGTGAATTTAAAAATTCTATGGACTTAGAGGCTTTTTGTTTATCTTTTTCTCTCATTATTCTGTTTATTTCAGAAATTACTATTGAAGTCCATTCTTTAGCAAGGTGTGGTGATTTGTGACTAAAAGACAGCTTAATGAATGTGCTTTTTCTCTCTTGCTCTATACTCATGATGTTTATATATTTTTCGTAAGCCTCTTGATCAGAGGGAATTACAGAATATGGGAAAGATACAGTTCTAACCCATTTTTTATTTATAGAATCAAAATCACTCTTATTGTAAGAGAGTTGATTGTCATTTGGATTCCATTTCTTGACTGCCATCAAATCTTCAAGCTTTATCAAAGGTAGAAAATAATTTGAGAAAAAATCATATGACTGTACTATTTTTATAGCCTCTTCAGTTTTATTTTCATTCATTGACATTGGCAAAGATATGCCAGCAAGACCAGCTAGACCACTATATTGCGACATCATATTATTTGAGGACTGATTATGTTCAGCAGGAATTAAAATAGCTTCTGAGTAATATATATTAGGTAATGTCAGAGAAAAAATTATGCCAATTGCAGCACCAATAAATGTGACCGATGATAATAAAATTTTCTTTTTCCAAAGAACTATTAAAAAATCCGTTAGGTTTAAATCATTTTTTTGCATAGTTAATCTCTAATGTACCACTTAATTGAAAATATTTTAAAAGATATGGTACCCGAGGCCGGACTTGAACCGGCACGATATTTCTATCGAGGGATTTTAAGTCCCTTGTGTCTACCAATTCCACCACTCGGGCTAAATATAACTCTCCTATTATAAATAAAAATTTAATTATACTTGTATATGCAGAAATTTAAATTACGTGGAGGCTGAATCCGGAATCGAACCGGAGTAAACGGCTTTGCAGGCCGCTGCATAACCACTCTGCCATCCAGCCCATTGTTGCAGAGTTTATTTCATAAAATTCATAAATAAAAGTAAAAATTAAGTTTTTTACTCGCCATAAAA
>MDTG01100427.1_pt1 | contig 13035 bp, 11 predicted proteins | sample 811421 | NCBI WGS metagenome assembly MDTG01 (sample SAMN05326645, study PRJNA326480) | marine metagenome | isolation source: seawater | place: Pacific Ocean: South East | collected 2011
GCTAATTCTCTAAATAATGGACCAGCCATTTGATTTAAAAAAAGAATTTTAGTTAGCTTATTCATATTAATTCATATTATTCTTTGTTATGATATTTTGAATCTTTAAAAGTTGTGTCAGATAAGTGGACATAACTTTTGATTTATTCTTAATATTCTTTGTAGAATTTTCATCAAGTCTTAATAGTAAGTCCTCTAAGAAAAAAATAGAAAAATAATAGCTTTCATTTGTTTCAAGTACGTGTCCAGTCCAATTAAGGTAGTTTTTTATACTATTTAAATCATCAATTTTTTTTTTTAAACGATCAGCCAATCCTAGTGGAAACCGAGAGTCAAGATCAAATACTAAAGCATCATAAAAAATTGAGCGTTGATTTGTATATTCCCAGTCTATTAACCAAAAATCATCTTTAGAACAAAGTAAATTTCCAGACTGAAAGTCTCCATGAGTAGTTGCTAATGTTATACTTTTATAGCCAAAAGAATTAGAGATTAAAAATTCTGTTTTATCAATAAAACTATTAATAATATCTTTTTCTTTAGATGGTAGTTCAGAAAAAAAATTTTCTAGTTTAAATAAAATACTATTATGTAAATTTTGTACATATTCTTTAATAGTTATCCTGCTTGTTGTTTTTTGATAAAGTATTGAAAGTTGATATTGGGCGCTAATGATAATTTTCTTTTTTAATTCAGCTGATGATAAACGATTCCAGGGGAGCCCTACTACCCTTTGTTCTTCATACCATTCATTTTTTTTCTGGATAAGCTCAGGTGCTTTGAGCCAAGGATTTTTAAATCTAATATTCATTTCAGATTTGATAAAATTTTGACTACAACCTGATTTTAAGAAAACAAAACAACTATTTTTTTCTAAATCAATAGCCCTAATACTATGGTTGCCAGGAATAAAAACCCATTTTTTTTTTACCTCATTTGGAACGGAAATCATAATAGACTCTGAAGAGGTGATTATTTCTAAGGGCCACCTGATTGCTACAAAAACATATATAGTTTGTAAAAATCTTTGAAAGAAATTTGGATGATATTTAAATTCGCTCACTAATTCTGCTAAATCATTTCTTTTTATTTTTGAAGGATAAACAATATTTAAGCGATCATTTATGATATATTTTATTTTTATATAGGAACTTCTAGGAAATTTTTCTTGAAAAAAATTAATAATAGAATTTTGAAAAATTTCCAAAAAGTTTTCTTTTTTTCTTAGTAAATGAATTTTCAAAAAAGCTCCTTTAATTTTTCTAAGATTTCTTTATTCGTACTTTCAATAGATATTTGACAGTCAATCTTGTGATACCTCTGAGAAGGGAATATAGAATCATTGAGGTATTCCCTTAACCTAAAAGCTAAAGTCTCTGGTGTATCAGGAAATGGCTCTTTTTTTAATTTAGATCTAGCTAGACTTACTACAACTGGTACGTGTAATAAGAATGATTTATTTGGTCTAGGAGCTAAAAATAACAATAATTTCCATAAAAAAGAATGGTCATCAAATGTGTTTGAAAAATTTCTTTTGAAGTCAATTAAAGTGTCTTCTATGTATCTATCACATATTATTACATCCATAAAAGGACTTATCATTCGAACATATACCCCATAAAATATCAACAAATCTAAAGTTGCTATAAATAACCAAATTTTGGATACGAAATTTTTTTTTAAGACTTTCTCTCTTAATTGTTTTCCATCTGAATATTTAAACTTCTTGGGTAAAATAAATCTTAATATCTTTTTTAATAATGAGAATAGTGGTGTATATCCACCCCTAGCCCAAATATACTTGGTCCTGAGACCTTTTTTACGAAGTTCATTAATAAGTATTCTAATTTGTGTCGACTTTCCGGATCCATCAGTCCCACTAAAAGAAATAATAACTGACAAATTTATAAGCCTTTGTATATTTTATTTAATCTTTCGATCCCAGATTCAATTGAAAGATTTTTAGAAACATATTCATATCCCTTTTTGGAAGATAACTTTGCCTTATTACGATTTTTTAGGTATGACTCAATTGCCTTTTTAAACTCTTCAAAATCTCTTGGATTAACAACAGTTCCTCCACCACGAGTTACCATATTTTCTAGCTCTCCTAATTTCGAAGAGACTACTGGTACACCTAGCGCCATTGACTCAGCTGCCACTAAGCCAAAAGCCTCTCCTAATTGAGACGGTACAACAGTACATTCTGAAGTGCTGATAATTTTCAATGTTTTCTCATAATCAAGTTTGCCCCAAAAAATAACTTTTTTGTAATTATTAACTGAGCTGTAATTCTTCAATGCGTTTAAATCTGGACCATCTCCGATAATGTGGAATGTTTTATATTTAAATTCTGATATTAAATATTTTAAAACATCAGAGCCTTTTGCTTTTGATACTCTTCCAGCAAATACAATGCCAGAGGGAAAATCTTTTGTATTGATGCTGTTTTTTATTTTTTCTATTTTTTTCAAATCAATACCATTGTTATTAATTTTGAGATCTTTTTCATGAAACCCAGTTTGTATATGTTTTTTCCTTATGTATTCAGAAACAGGTATGAACCTATCAATCAAATTATATTTTTTTTGAAGATACCTAAATAAAAGATTGTTAATATAGAGTAAGGCTGAGGCAAAAATTCCATTTTGGCAACCGTATTTTACACCAGAAAAACCACTATTTCCTACGCATTTTTTACAATACTTTCCTTTTCTTATAAATCCTCCTTCAACACAAATCCACCTACCATTGTGAAGAGTTTGAATTATTTTGATATTTTTTCTTTTCGCAGCAAAAATGACAGAGAGACTAAGATAGGGAACAATAGTGTGAAAGTGAATCACATTTGGTTTATATTTATTAATTAAACTTTTAACTTTTCTATAGTTTTCAAAGGACCAAATTAAACCAGAAATTTTCTTAATAATGCCACCTTTAGAATCAATATATTCTACATTTACGGTATTGTTTTTTGATAAATAATTATACTCATTATTAATTACTATTTCCTCTCCTGAGGGTAGGTTTCTATTTACTCCTCCTTGAATTATTAATATTTTTAATGACATATGGCTAAATAATTTTTTTTTAAGAATTAAAAGATATTCAAAAATTTTAAAACTAATACCTTAAATTAATAAACGATTTTGGCTTAATTTTCTAAATATAATATAAATTAAGTGCAATAAAAAACTTGGGATAATAGTTATCAACGTATTGTGACGACGTGTTAAGCGCCATAAAACATTAATATATTCTCCATTTTTTCGGAATGTTAGAAATTTATAAACTTCATATAGCCTTAGTATACTAAAAGGCTTAGATCGAATTTTCATACCACTACTACTGGCTGCCAACTGGACTTTAACAGATGGAAGAATCGTTAATTTTATTCCCGCAGATCTAGCACGCAATGAATAGTCATTATCAGCTCCATAATGAGGAAACTCCTTCCAATCAAGTGTGCCAATCATTTTATACACAGAACGAGATATCAGTACACCTCTTCCATGCACCTCATGGGTCTCGTATGGTTGTGAGCTTATATTTGAAACACTAAAGTTTTTTTTATAGATGTATCTATTTATATGCAGATTAAAACCAAATAAATTAATTCTTTTTGACCCCCCCCAACACAACTTATCTATATCATCGTCTCTAACTACAAGTCCTGCTGTAATTAGATGAGATTTTTTGAATGTGTAATCAACCATTTGTTTTATATCTTCAGCACTAATAATAGCATCTGGATTTAGCATTAACGCAAAATCACATCCCATAGAGAAACATTTATCAACCGCACTAGCAGTGCCACCCCCCCACCATCCGGAACCATCTCCATTTATTGATATTAAATCTGGGATGATGCTCCTTGCCATTTCTAAAGTTTTGTCAGTACTTGCATCATCAAAGATTACCACTTTAAATTTTTGATTTTTAAAAGGGTATAAGCAACGCCTTATTACTTTATCAGAATTATATGTTGCTATTGCAATTCCAATTTTGAAATCATTTTTAAGTTGTGATTTTATAGCTAAACTATCTTTCATTTTACTAAACTCATTGTATTAGTGCTTTTTTGAATTAGACATGAAATATAAAACATATATTTGAAATTGTTTTATTCTATATATTAAAAATATTAAATTTTCTGATAGAATATTCAATAATAAAGCATCAGTATAAATATGAATAGCACTAATAAGAAATTTAATATAATACAATTGAAACTAACATAATGGAAACACTGAAACAATTAACTATAGATGACTTAAAAAACTTTGAAGTCACAATTTCGTTTACCTCAATCATCTATACAATGGTTTTGGCCGCTTTTTGTGGTGAGATTATTGCTAGAGTCTACAGAAAATATGCAACAACACTTGGGAATAGAGTTGCGTTTTCTGAGAGCTTTTGGTTGCTTGCAGCGATAACCGCAACAGTAATTATGATTGTAAAATTTTCTCTTGCTCTTTCTCTTGGATTAGTTGGGGCTCTTTCAATTGTTCGTTTTCGAGCTGCTATAAAAGAACCAGAAGAACTTGTTTATTTATTCTTAATTATTGCAATCGGTTTAGCTGCAGGTGCAGGACAGTTACTTGGTTGTATATCAATTACATTATTCACAGCTTTTGCTATATTCATAAGAAATCATTTTAAAAAAAATAATGAAAAAATTACATCATTAGGGGATGTAGATATTTTATCAGTAGATGCTCCTAATAGTGAATTTAATTTATTTGAACGATATGCGACTTCTCAGGAAACGAATTTATCATACGAATTAATGTCATTGACATCTAGCAAAGATATATACAAAGCAACTTATCGTCTTAATAGTGATATGACGCAAGAAGAAAAAAAAGAATTATTAAATTGGATATCTCAAATATCTAAAAAAAATATATCTATAAGCTTATCTAAAACTATCAAATTAGATCAATAAGTGAAAAAAATTTTTTTAGTTTTGAAAGGTGCCATAACTCTATTTGGTCTTACTGTAATTTTAATTTTATTAATTTTTTTTTATAAAGATCCAGATTTAAAATTTAAAGAAGTTACAGACCTAGTGAAACAATCTACTGGTTTGGGAGCTGATTATTCTGCTTTTACTGCTCAATCTTTTGCCGACTATGCAGAAGTTTTAAAGAAAAATATTTTTTATCACATGGGTATAGATCGCGAGTATTATCCAATATTAAATCTAAGTTTAGACATGGCTACAGTTAGTTCTCTTAATCGTCAAAGAAAGGGCCCTCAAGCAGAACGGTCTTGGTTAAAAGGCGATCTTATAAGCCAAAATAAGAATCAAGTCGAAAATATATATAAAATTAAATTAAAGCCTAAAGGTGATCGAGCAATCCATAATAATGATTTTGATGAAATGTCTTTTAAAATAGATATTAGAGGTAAAAAAAGATTTATGGGCTTAGAGGAATTCTCCCTACAACACCCCATTGTCAGAAACTACGGGTGGGAAATGCTGATAAATTCTGTAGCTCAAAGTGAAAATTTGCTTGCACCAGACTATGAACCTGTAGATTTATATTTTAATGGTGACTCTAGAGGGATCTTTATTATTGAAGAGGGCTTTGGAGTAGAATTTTTAGAAAGACGCGGACGTAAAGCAGGCCCAATATTTTCAATCAATGAACCTTTAGGAACAACTTTCCCAGGTATTTTTTATGAGCCTTATGAGGCCTCTAAAATATCTAATAATAATTCCCATTACTATAATATGGCCTATACAAAACTAAATGATTTCAAGTCAAATTATCAAAAAAAAAATGTTTCAAGATATTTTGATTTAAACATATGGGCTAAATACTTCTCAATTATAGATTTTTTTGGAGCTTATCATGGAGCAGTACCTAAATCTGTTAAATTGTATTTTAACCCTACAACGCAATTATTCGAACCAATTATGTTTGATAATCATATGGGAGGAAGAGGTTATCTTTCTTTTTCGTTATTAGATTTTTACTCAGGTTTAAATGTTGATGAATGTGGTTATGTTTGTTCTGGCAAAGAATGGTTTGAGTTTTTTTTTAAAGATAAGTCTTTTATAAAAGAATACGTTAGAGCTTTAAAAGATTTACAAAATAAATTTTCTGAAGGCCTATTTGACGACAATATTGCCAAAGTAGAAAAATTTAATAATGCAATGTATGGAAGCTTTGCATCTGCAGATCGAGTTTTTTATGCAAGTCCTCTTTTATATTACTTTGATATTGATCATTTAAACAAAAGATCAAGATTGTTATCAGCTAAAATAATTGAACTGACTGGATATGATGTTAGTTCAATTAAAAAAAACTCTTTTGCAGAAGATTTTTTATATTTTCAAAAAGCCTATAGTGATAAATGTAAATTGATACTTAGTAATAAAGAGTGCGGTCTGAAAAAATTTGAATTTATTAGTGATTTACAAGTTATTGATCAAGAATTAAAGTTGAATAATAATACTGTTTTGGTTCTTAATGGCAAAACCTTCTTAAAAAATGCTTCTATTTTTTCAGAAGGTAGAGAAACAATGATAATTCAAATTGGTGGGGAATTCATCGCAAAAGACACTATTTTTAATAATTTTGAAAATGTATTCGTACCAGGAACTAATTGGACAGGGGCTGTAAATTTACTTGGAACTGATGCTGATTTAGATAATGTGATATTTCAAAACTCTAAAGGAGAAGATGCTTTGAATCTTGTAAATGGGCATCTAAATTCTACAGGAGGCATCCAATTCAAATTTATAGATCAAGATGCATTTGACTCAGATAATTCAATTGTTAATTTTGAAAAAATAATATGCACCAATGTTGGAAATGACTGTTTAGATACCTCTTATTCAAATATCAAAGGTGAATCGGTAAATGGTCAAAATATTGGTGATAAACTGATAAGTATAGGTGAACAATCTTATGCATATTTAGATATCATAAATTGTAAAAGTTGTGGTATTGGTGTAGCTGTTAAAGATCTATCAAAAACAAATATTGGTTCTTTTTCTTTTTCTAAAACACCTCTTTATTTTTCAATTTTTCAGAAAAAAGAAATATTTGGACCAGGTATAATTTTTTTAAATTCTAGTGATGCAGATTATTCAGATATACTTAATAAATCAATGATAGGTGATGGCTCTCTTTTTCACTATGGTAATTTAAAGTTTATTGGAGGAGAAAGTTCAGAGTTAATCAAAAAATCTTTATACGGGAATAAATATGGCAAAGCATCAGCTAGATAATGAATATATTGTTAATAGTTTCTTAGATCAAAATAACATAATCCCAAGATATGAACGTAAGTTTCGCTCAACAATACATAGTAACACTTTTGTAAATGGATACTTGGCTCAATTAGGTTTCTTTCAAGAACACCCCCAAAGATTAGTTAATACTTTATATTTCGATACTATTAATTTTAAATTTGCAATTGATAATATAAATGGCACACGTTATAGGATAAAACCTAGATTGCGATGGTATGATGAATTATCATCAAGAAGATCAAGTGGAACAAAACTAGAGTATAAAATTAAAGATGGTTTTCTAGGATATAAATTTTTAAGTGAAACCTCACTAATAGATGTCCAATCGGCAATTGAAAATAGATTAGGTGTAGTGGGATTACCAACAATTGAAACTAATTATAAGAGAGTATACCTAAAAAATATGGATGGAATTCGAGCAACTATAGACTACGATATATCTGCAAGTGTTTTTTCAAAATCTTCAAAAAAAAAAATATAGTTTAGATTACGAAGTAGTTGAATTTAAATATGACATTAATCTTGATCGGTACTTTCGTGAAATACTCTTTATGCGTATAAATCAATATCCTCTTTTTAGGTTAAATAAATCATCAAAATACATAGAAGGTCTTCTAACTTGTCAGCTGGAATTTTAAAAACTAATTATAAAACTTTTATTTTATCTCTAGTAGTTTGCTTTGCCTTTTTTAATTGGGTTCTATTTTTTTTTGAAGGTTTATCTACCTTAAAAAGAATCCCTTTTGTATTTATTGTTATAGCTTTTTTTTCATTCCTCCTAATTATAACTGAGGTTAAACAACCGAAGCAAATAGGATATTTATTTTGCCTTTTTTTATATTTTCCTTTTTTGGATTTATTAAAATTAGATTTTACCAGATCTGCTTTATTTTTTGCTTGGATTTTATATATTTTTTTAATTATTCCTTGGGCCTTAAGTGGGCCAAATTTTATCAAAAATTTAATTTTTTTTACTAAAGGAATAGCTTTGGTTTTTATATTGATACTTTTAATTGGTTTAGTAACAAATTATGAAAATCTTTTTTTTGGAGCGGAGCATAGGTTAAGATTTTCTGCTGGTTTAGGTAATCCAGGAATAATCTCAAAACTTAGTGTTACATTATTTTTTATGTCATTATTAGTTTGGCTATTAAGGCAAAGTTATTTTTACCTATTATTATGTGTTTTGAGTTTATCAGTAGTTTGGTTTTCAGGAATGAGAGGAGATACTTATAGTTTAATTGCAGGAATGATTTTTTTTATAGTATCTTCTAAGCCTAAAATTTATTATTGGTTTTTATACTTCGGATTTATATTATTTGTAATTTGTGCTGTTATTTTATTTAACATTGATCCGTTAATGATAGACACCTTTACCTCACAAAGATTAACAAAGATGTGGGGGCCTGCTTTATTTGAAACGGAATTTTTGAAGTCTTCTGTTGCTTTTTTATTTGGAGTTGGCAATACAGGTTCTTACTTTGATAGTAATTATATTTATTTTTTAGTTACATATGGCTTGTTAGGTTTTTTCTTTATACTTTTTTATTTTTATATTTTGTATAGTGCATTTCATTTAAAGTTATTTTCAAAAAATATTGGTAATCAAAGATTTTCAAGATGGGGTTTATCAGTATTAGTTATGTTTATTTTTTCTGGATTAACACAGCCAAACTTTCCATCTTTTTTTAATGCTTATGGATTAATACTTATGCCAATTCTCATAGTTGTATATAATAATATTCATTTAAAAAATAAATAATCATACGAAGGTAAAATAGGGCATCAAAAAATAAAAATTAAAAGTAAAATTTAAGTTTATAAGTGCTGTACTTTTCTTTTTATCCACTGACCATAAATTTTAGAAGGTTTTGCATCAAAAATATTATAAAAAATTTTAATAGCTTGATCTTTTTTAAATGTACCATTAATTACATTAGGCCAATAATCTATTTCATCTAATCTTATGATTTTTGTAATTAAGACAGGTATCTTAGTCATACCTAATGCAGCTGCTACAGTGGCACGGTGGTTTCCCTCATCGCCAATTTTCCAACAAAATTTATTGTTAGCTATAAACAATTCAGCATTTACATAGCCAAATTTATCTCCTTGTTTAAAACCATTTTCTTTTATTAATTCTATTAACTTCTTATACTGGTTCACATGAGAAGGTAGAGAATTTTCAATATCATCTCTAACAATCTCATTAGAGTCATCTGATACTATCTGCATTCCATTATTTGCTCTATTTTTCTTAACTTCAATGGGATAAATCTTTAATTGATCATCAAAAGTAAGATTATCCCAAGGATTAACTGCTGCCCACCAGGGATAAGTATGGATTTTTCCATTTAAATCAGGTTCTATACCTAAATGTTCTGCAGCGTTTTTCGGTAACCCTAGAGATAGGTTTTCATTTAAAAGACTCAAAATATTTTCATATAAGTCATTGCTGTTTAAATTTTTTTTTAGAGATTCTCTAACAGCAAAAATAGCTGGATCTAAAGTATTATTAGACATACTAAACCATCTATTAGTTCTGCAATCTGATAAATTTATATTAGTTAGTATTTTTTTATTTCCAGCATGATACTGGGCACTCAATGGATTAATGTCTTTATCTATTATATTGTATGGCTTAACTGAAGATAAATTGACTATCTTTAAATTAAATTTAGATAAAAAACTATTGACAGAAAACTTAATACTATTTTTTATCATTAATAAATATCCCATATAAGGTTTAAATTGATATGCTCATATAATTGATAAAATATATATTTTTAATTTTTCTCTTCTTTAATGATTTAAAATAATCGTATTTTTTAATATTACTTTTAACAAATATTCTAGTTAAAACCTCTTAGAATATCTATTAATGTTTTTTTTATACCAATTAACAATATTTTGTATTTCATCCTCAACCCTAACTTTTGGCTTCCAACCTAATTTCATTATCTTACTAAAATCTACACTGTATCTAGCATCATTAAACGGCCTATCCTCAGTAAAGGAAATAAATTTGTTAAATGAGACACCCAAAGTTTTTGTAATTAGTTTTACAATTTCAATATTTTTATATTCAAACTTTGAACCAATATTATATATTTCTTTTTCTTTTCCATTTTTAATAATTTTTAAAATACCATTACAAAAATCATCTACAAATAAGAAGCTTCTTTTATTTAGGCCATTTCCATGAAGAAAAAAAGTTTTTTTCTTAATAATACTCCAACAGCATCCAGGTATTAATTTTTCAGGATGTTGCCTTGTACCAAAAATATTATTTGACCTGACTATAATGGTTGGAAGATTATAAGAATGTGTATAAGAATTAACGACCATTTCTGCTGCAGCTTTAGAAGCAGAATAGGGATTAGAGGGATTTAAGATAGAGCTTTCTTTAAAACTAGATTTAAAAATTTCACCATAAACTTCATCGGTGCTAATATGAATTATCTTATTTATTTTATATTTTTTACAACAATCTAGAATATGTTTTGTCCCTAAAACATTAGTGATTATAAAATCATCATTTAAATTATAAGAATTATCAACATGACTCTCAGCTGCTGCATTTATTACTAAATTTGAACCCTTTATATGTTTCTCTAGATTTTTTGTGTCATTTATATCCTTTTTAACAATTTTAAGTCGTTTACTATTTAAAATTTTACTGAGATTATTTATATGACTTGCGTAAGTAATTTTATCGTAAACTATAATTTCAGATTTTTTAAATTCATAAAATATTTTTTCGACAAGATGTGAACCAATAAAACCACAGCCTCCGGTAATAAATATTTTATGCATATTTTTTTAATTTTTTTCCTAATATATAACAAAAATCAATAATCTCTTTTTTAGAAATATCTAAATTAGTAGATTTTTTTAATTTTGAATTATTAAGTATAAATGAATCACGGTATAAATTTTGTAAGTAAATAATATTTCCTTTACCGTAGCCTTTTATGATAGCATCACATAATTCATTGATATAGGTTTTTTTTCCTGAAGAGAAATTAAATGTACCTATTTTGTTCATCTTTATTAATTTATCTAAACTCTCAGAAAAAAACATTGGAGTGATAAAATCTTTATAGGTTTTTTTGTGTAAATCAAGTTTAATTAATTTATGAATTTTTAATGAATTTAATAACTTAGTTATAAATAAATTTGAACCTTCTAAATGAAATCCAAGTACATTTGAAATTCTTAATATCAGATATCTACTTTTTCTATTTTTTTTAATTAGTTTTTCAATTATCAATTTATTTTTTCCGTAATTTTTTCTTTTATTATCTATTTTTAAAACAGCTCTGCTAGAAGGATAGATATAAATAAGTTTATCATTTTTGATTAAGCTACATATTTTTTCGTCTATAAGATTAGTTTTGCTATAGTTATGATTTATTATTTTTGGATCATAACTAAAATTTATTAAATGAGTAAATTCATTAAAATCTATTTTTGCGATTTCATAACGACTAATAAAATTTATATGCCTTTTTAACTTAGTGTATTTATAAAAATTCTTTGCCAAAAAACTATTCTTACCTATGGCTAAGATTTTTATTTTTTTATTTTTTTTGAACAAGGAAATTATTTTTTTATTATTCCAGTTTTAATATTTTATTATAAATACTCATATATTCTTGAGCAATTTTGTCTTCTGAAAAATGCAGTTCTGCATATTTTCGTGCATTGTTGCCTAACTTCATACTTTTTTTATGATCTAGTGTCCAAGTAATACCATTTGCAAAATCGACAATATCAAAAGCTTTTGCTAGATAGCCTGTTTGCTGATGTTTAACAATATCTGATAAACCACCTATATCGAATGCTACAACAGGAACACCACAAGCATGGGCCTCCACAGCTGTATTAGGTAAATTATCCTGTCTTGAAGGGATGAGCATCGCGTCAGCTGCATTGTAAACACATTGAAGACTTGTTTCGTCTTGAAGATTGCCCATATAATGAACAGGTAAACCAAAATCCTGAGGTATTTCTGGTCTAGATTGTCCAAAAATCACTAGCTCAACATTTTTATTCTGTTTATTTTTTAAAAGTAATTTTAAGGACCCTTGAATTAAATCAAATCCCTTACGAGGGTCTGCCGAAGAGCCTATAGCGGAACCACATAATAATAACTGAGCATCCCGGGGTAGATTCAAATATTCGCGTGATATTTTTTTTTCCAATGGTCTCCAACTATTTGTGTCAATAGGATTTGGAACTATTGAAACTGGCCAGTTTTTCGTTAAAACACTTTTCGTTACACATTGTGCCAACCATCTGCTAGCTGTCACAGTTTGAATTGGAGTTTTCCAGTATTTTTTTTTTCTTTGCCAAGTCCAACGATTTAAATCAAAACCAGACTCATAATCAGGTCTGTTATTAGAGTTATATCCCTCAAGCCAACGATTATCATCTGTATAATGTTCAGCTCCACAAAAGGGCCACATGTCATGAAGAGTCCAAACTATAGGTTTTTTAATTCTTGAAATATCTTTAATTGAAAGTGTTTCGTTTTGTATCCAATGTAAATGAACAATATCAGCGTCTGAATTGTTAATATATTCAATCCACTTAGAAGATATTAAAGAGATTGAATGAATAGTCATATTATTTGTTTTTAATATTTTTTTTGAAACATGACGCATTAATCTAGGATTAAGCTCATTTAAAATCCTAGTTATTTTACTACTTGGTTGTTTAACAGTCCAATCTTCAGAGATTTTTTTATTAACCCACATTTCC
>MDTG01259461.1_pt1 | contig 13035 bp, 11 predicted proteins | sample 811421 | NCBI WGS metagenome assembly MDTG01 (sample SAMN05326645, study PRJNA326480) | marine metagenome | isolation source: seawater | place: Pacific Ocean: South East | collected 2011
CTTGATGATACAGCTGATGAACCTGAGAATACAGTAAGTCTTTTATTTACTCCTGCGTTTTGTAACCCTTTGATAAGGCTGATTTCTACAGAACCGCTATTAACTGGTACCTGAGAACTACTTGGATAATATAGAGTAAGAACTTGACCATTCGTTGACGCTGATCTAAAGTATGATCCAAAGTTAACGTCTAACTCTGAGTATGTAAGTGCCTGTCCTTTCTCTGCTCTAAAGTTTATTGCCATTATATATCAATTTTTACGACAAATGTCATATCAACATTTTCCGATTTTGGTATAGGTCTATTTGTTTTAGCGACAGCTATTAATTCATCTGCCTCATTATATAGTCCTACCGTTGTTATGTAAGGTCTAAATTCACTACCTGTGATATTATCTCTTACGGTATTATCTGACCCTGTAATCGATGAAGGATTAAAAGAATAATTTAACTCCGATTCCTTAACGGTACAGTGTACATTATATGTATAAATAGGTAGGTTTGATTTCCAGTGCACGATTGGTCGAGCATAAGTCGAATAATATCTTGCCGCTACGTTATCTGTAATAATAATCTGTCCTTGATTATAAATTACATCACCTACAACTCTTTGATTCTTAGTATAAGGAAGGGTCGAACCTGATAGTACTAATCTTCCTTCTTTATCATCTACTACTTCATGTCTTTCAAAAAGTATATTTTCATCTCTTACTAGATACTGACTCCCTGTCTCTATAACATAATCTCCTTCACTACTAATATAGTCGTCTAAATCTATAGGTTTAGTGCCGTACCAGTGTTCTAAGCTCTCTACATATTGATCAGCAAAATTATCTGCTCTTGCATAATCTCCATCTCCTATCCAATATCTATCATCATTTGTAGCAGCTCCTTCTCCATTTTCATAAAAAGCTTTTAAAACTACAGTGCCTGGTTCCATATAGGTACCGTAAGCACTTCTAGGAATCGAAATTACTCCTACTTCTTTACTACTACTTCTTGACCCTGTTAAAGTCAAAGTAGTTTGTAATGATAAGTCATAAGATCCTGAGAATACACCTAAGGTTGAACTGCCTGTGTAGTAATTATGGTATATACTATCAAAAGTTAATTTTTGATGTCTGTTATTCCTAAGGTCAGAAGGATAGGGATAGCCCGGTGTAGAACCAGAAAACCCTCTTAAAACCTCTAGACCATAATCACTAATTGTACTGCCGGAAGCATACCACTGTTTTTTAGCAGTATAGTCCGTGACATATACATCTTGACGGTTTAGTTTCTTGAATGCACTCATTCATCTATCTAGTAATCTAATTTGATTCGCACTAAACTTTCTTTTGTAAAGTCCTTCATTAAAGGTCTAGAAAGTTTTGCTACTGCTAACAAATCATTATTATCGTTATACAACCCAACAGATGTTACAAATGCTTGGGGTGTGTTAATCATTACGTTGTGTCTTAATTCTCCTGAACCTGTAATAAGTGATGGGTTAGTTGAGTAATTAAATTCACTATTTCTTGCTCTAACGAATACAAAGTTAGAAGTAATAGTCTCTTCAGACTGTATTCTAAAGCTTCCGCTAAAGTCTAAAACGTTGTATAGTTTTCTATTATTAAGTGATGCTGTATTTGCTGATCTATTAATACCTAAGTTTAATCCACCTGCTGTTACAGAAGCATCTAATGCTTTACCGTTTAGTAATATAACTCCAATATCTGGAAGGAGTTTACCGTACGAACCGGAACCATTTGTGTAACCACTATCGTTTTTCTTACCACTAGATAAAGCTCCTAAAGACCCTGTTACTAGGTCGTAAACTCTACCTGCATCGGTAAATGTAGTAGTTGTAATAATTTTACTGTTATCAGTTAATGATAAGTGCTCTCCTGAACCTGATTGTTTCATTTCTAAAGTGAAACTACCTGGTAGAAGTTTTTCTTTATACCTTGCTCTATCAATTGCTATTACATAGAAATGTTCAGATGTGTCTGTACCAAATGTAAAATCAGATTCTTCATCTCCTAGAACTAGGTTTCTATACTGTCCATAAATTGTAGAAGAAGGTGTTTTACCTGCTACTGAAGTGTTATAATATAAAGAACCACTGCCGTGTTTATCTCCATAAGCAACACTAAACTGTACTCTTGCTGAAGTATCTGTAGATGCTGTTTGATAAATATCGTAGTAGTAATCAGCTGAGGTTCCACCTACCTGGGTTGAAGAGGTAAAGAAAGAACTTAAAGTTGTTGTATTTCCTGACCATACTGGAGTAGTTACTGACTCTGCACTAACCACTATATCTTGCTCATCAAATCTTTTATATGACATAATTAGTTAGTTTTAGTAATTGTTACTGGAATCGTTAACCTTGCTCCTGAACCTCTACCTATAACTGTGATAGTTGTTTGTAGCTGTACATTGCTACCAAATAAAGTATTAACTGATGTTGCTACTAAGTTAATAGATGTTCCAATTACTGTTTTAGATACGTTAGTACCAATAGTAACTGATTCGTTTAGCTTTGTTGCATCTTCAGTGTTAATACCTACTCCTGAGAAGGTGTTAAGAGTTCTTACATCAGCAATTGTTGCTGTGTATCCTTGTGTTTCAAAAATAGAAGTAGCTCCTAAATAATTTAATGTTTGAGGGGTAATTGCATAAGAAGCTCCTTGTTTAAGATTTATAGAAGTAACACCTAAGTCTAGTACCGGAAGTTTTGATGTACCTCTTGGTAGTGTAGTAAGTTTATACTTCATAATTTGTGTCTCATCAGGAAATGCTTCTAATAACGGCATGTTTTCGATAGCTTCTCCATAGAGTGCAGAACCTGAGGGATGTGATGGATTGTATAAGGTGTAGTCTATCTCATCGTCCGCTAATGCGAATTGAGTGATCTTAAAAGAACCGTCCCCTCTAGCTAACAGTTCTCTACCTTTTTTTGTTAGGATCGCATCCACCGTGACGATCGAATTGTCTAAGTATCCCATTTTGTTATTTGTGTTTTATATAAATATATGTTAATTATAGTTTATTACTCAATTGCACTAACATTACCTGCTTCATTAGTAACAAATACTTGGTTAGTTTGTATTGAGTATAGTTTTGCATTTGCTGCTTTTCTTAATTCTTTTGAATCTTCTCTATCTAAAAATATAGTACTCCCTACTATAGGGAAGTTAGGGTACTGTAGAGCACCGCTAATTGTTGTTCTATATTCCTTAAAGAATATGTTAATTTTTTCTCTATCTGCTAAATTCTTAATAGTACTAGAGCTTGCATCATCAGGATGTGTACTTCCTTCAAATGATTTAAATACTATAGCTGGTTCAACATTTTTACCTGCGCTTGCTAGTACAGCTCTTGTAAAGCTTTCTTTAGAAGATGATACAGCAGATATATCTACCTTTGCTCCTGCAGAGGTTGTTTTACTCCCAACATGTCTACCGGAAATTAAACCTGCTGTGGTATTAAAGCTATCTACTATTTCAGCTCTTTCTGCTGTTCCTGCTACTAAGGCATCTAAGTTTCCAGGAGTAATTTGTGAAGCCTGTCTATCTACAACCATCGTTGCTGAGTTTCTTAATAAAAAGTTTGAGTTACCTTGAAGTGGGTTATAATCATTATTAAAATAGCCGCTTTCAAAATAAGGATTAAATACAAATTCAGATTCATCTTCAACTCTAGATCCAAAACCGTCTTCAGCGGGTAAGTTATTTACTGTAATTGGATCAATAGAGAAAAAAGTATAATCGTTCTTTTTCTGTCTACCGGTAATTGTTGCTTCTATTCTTGCACCTCCAAAATCAAACTTAAACTTTGATACCTCTTTTAACGGAGATACTAGATTATTAGAGTTTAAATCCGTATTAGGTATAGAAATACCCTGTATAACAAATGGTGCTATAGGTACATTATCAGATCCAGAAATACTAGAACTATAAAATAGATTAGCATTTCCATCTCCATAGAAATTAGGATTTGTATTAATAAACTCTTCTAAATTCATTAGACGTGATTTTCAAATTTAGCATAAAACTCGTTTCCGTATAATTCGTCACTATACCTATAAATAGTTAGTGGGTTATTAGTTGATATTAAAGTACCGGTTCCATCATTTTTATCATACCAACCTGTAAAGTTGGCTCCATAGGCACCGAATGTACCGTCATAGTAGGTATCACTATACGTTGCATTTGCTTCTATAGTAAAGAATTCATATACGTCGTAGTCGTGAGCAAAATTATAAGAACCTGTAATATTCGCAACAGCTAATGGATAAGTTATAGCAACTGTTTCGTCATAATCTGCTTCATCTACTACACCTATCGTATAAGCCTCACCTATATAACTACCTGTAAGAGCGATAACACAGGCAGGAGGAGGCGGTAATGAGAAGTTAAATACTGTAATATCTAGCTCAATTAAAGGTTGTGCTAAATCAAGAAACGGGTTTTTGCTACCTACTTCTCCATCCGTTGCAACTAATACTGAACCGCTTAGTTCTCCGTTGAACATTGGAGATTCATCAGTAACATTTCTATCGGCAGGGCCGAGAGGTGTCATTACATGAGCGTTATAATTGGTAGTATAATCAAAACTACCTGAGCTGTCATATGATCCTCCAGTGCTTCCTGTAAAGGTGTTAGTTATAAGGGAGGCTGTATGTATTTCGTTTGTAAAAGAAACTTCTACTTGCTTTGCTTTACTTCTACCTAAATTATTCGACTTAATTATTATACCTGTATCTACTTTTCCTCTTGCAGGAACGAAATCTTTAATAATTTTAAAAATTGAACTATCAAAGAACTTTAATAATCTTACAAAAGATTTAGGTGATTTAGTAGGTGCTAATTCATCTTCCCATGCCCAAGAACCAGAGTTCCATAGTTGAGTAATATCATCCCAATCTATATCGTCGTGTATAACTCTTTCTCTAATAGCATCAAGTTCTGGATATCCTTCTTCATACCTTCTTCTTGGATCTCCTATGTAAGCATCAATATCATAACTGCTAGATATTTTACGTAGTATGTGTTCGTTTGTACCGTGAGAGATATCAAATCCTACTTCTACATTATGGGTATCGTCAGTGTATATTTTATTTCTTTGTTCTATAGAAACAAATTGAGATAATGTACTACCGGAGGTATAACTACCTGTATTATTTGTTCTAATCTTAATAGAGCCACTTCTATAGTCAATACTGTTAGATACAAATAGACTAGATGTCTGAGGCATTAAAGCTCCAAACATTGGCTCATCGACAGATTTTCCACCGAAAGTTTTTATACTTAATATACTTTCAGGTATACCGAAACAGTTTATTAATGCTCTTAAACCTCTTTCTGTTCCTTTTGTTTTTACTAAATGTGGTAGGTTGTGATATATTCTCTTATATACCTCTTTTTCATAATCACTTTTAGGTACTGGTTGTAAATATTCTAATGCTGTTGAACCGCTGTTAAATGAAGCAGAGGTTGCAATTGACATAGTATTTATAGTCTCGCTTCCTGTTACTGGCGTTTCTCCAAGGAACATAGCGAATAAGTTATCTGTATTTTGATTACTATTATAAAGGTTAATACCAAATGATTCGACTACTTCTCTTACAATGTCTTTACTAACACCAAAATTTAATCTGTTATCAGCATCATACTTATCTCCTACTGCCTTAAAGTATATCCATAGATTATCAAAGTGTTGAGCTATCATATGAATGAACATAAGGTACGGTTCATTCTCTCTTCCTTCTCTAATATATGTCGGTATAGAGTTAGCTAATAAATCAAAGTTACTAACATCAAAATTTGATGCTGTTATCAACTGTTGGTTAAACCAAGTTAAACCGACTGAGGAGGTAGTGTTATAGTTAGTATAAGGTCTCTGTGTATTAGATTTAGGCCATGCTTCTGATCCAGATGAAAAATATAAAAATCTATCATAATGATCAAAATTATCTACTAAACCTCTAATCAACCCTTCGTAGTAGGTTTTACTACCTGTAACTTGTGGTTGGAAAAAACTTCCTGAATCGTTGGCGTTAGAAGCAGATATAGTATTTAATGCTGTTTCGTGACTTTCTAGTAACTGTAATTTATATTGGAAATTTCGAAGTCTTTCCTCGGCAGAAGAAAAGTGTATAAAGTCACTATACTCATTATGGTTAATAGCAATTTCTGCTCCAGCATTATTAAATAGAGAGAAGAGTTCATAATATGAACCGGAAACTGGATATGAGAATAACTCGTTGTAATTTAAATATTTTGTAGGTTCATTTACTTTATCTACTTCTTCAAGTGAAAAGTTAGGACCTTTTATATAAGGTATAGAGAGTGTATCAACTAAAGGAGTGGCTGTAATTTCATATAGTAGGCTGTCGCTAACTATTTCTTCTAGAGTTAAAGAATCTTTAAGAGAAACCGTATCTAATAAAGGAGAATATAATTTTACTAATACTACTAACCCTTCTGGGGTTTCTAACGTATCCACGTTAATACCCACGTTATATTTATTGTCTCCGAAATCTACTCTAAATTGAGAAAAGTAAGCACTGTCTTCTAATTTTGACTTTAGAGATTTAACATAATTCTGTATTTCTTCCTTTTTTAAAGTAAGGCTAAGTAGCTTTAATTCTGTTCTATCACTTGATATTTCTTGTATAAAAAATTCTCCGCCGTCTTGATTTTCAGAAAATAAATTATTAGTAAAGTTATATACGACTCTAACATCACCGGTATCGTATTTTAACTTTTGAATATCTTGTTCTGGGTCTATGTTAAGAATTGATGCACCTCTTTCTCCTTCTATCTGTGCATTTGGACCAAACGTATAACCTTTGTAGTTAGGTATATACTCTAATAATGTATTATCAATTGAATATACTCCTATACCTACTCTAGATTGATTTATACTAAAGACGTTATCTATCTCAAATGTACCAATAAGATTGCTGTCCTTCAAAGTAATCTTTGAGGACTGTGCTAAACTTTCTAGCTCTAACTGTTCTATGTTATACTTAAAGTCCGCCACTATTCAATATCTGGTTTATTTGCTTCAATAAGTTGTTCTTGGTATTCTAAAACTTGTGCTCTTAACTGACTAATTTCATCTAGTAAAGGTTGTATATCGGTTGTATCTTTTTCAAAGTCTACTAACTCTGAGCTTTTATTAATAAGGTAGGCGTGGGATTGAATATCTCCTTCTGCAGGTATTTCTAGGAAAAGACTATCGTAGTCACTAAAAAATTGCTCAACTGTTCTTTCTTCTTCTTCAGCTACTGGTTGAGTAAATGCCTTAAAAGACCTATCGACTACTTTGCCGAAAGTATCTTTTTTATATACAGTCTTTTTTATAGAAATATTCTTAGCCATTCTTAACTACTTTAAAAATGTTATTATTGTCTAAGACAACAGTGCTTCCATTTAAAGTAGTTTTAACTAATAATTTATAATGTCTTTCTGGTTGAAGTAAGTCCATATAAATATCAAAGTAACTGCTGTTGTTATCGGCGCTAATCTTAGTATATGTTGTATCAAAATCAACTATCATTTCCTGACTAAAGTCATCCTGTATGCCCCAATAAGAAGTAGCAGGAAGTTTATATTCAGTTAAGTATATAGATGATGTAGTAAATGTTCTAGTCGGATATTTTGGTCTAGCTGATATTCTAAATCTAACTTTATCTGAATCTACGTATTCTGGTTTATGATTTTTAATCTTTATAACCGCTACGTCGGTATCTAATTCAGTTAAGGTACTACTATATACTGTATCGTCCCATTTAATTTCTAAATAAGGAGGAAAAATAGTATGAGTGTCTGATCCATAGTATTTAAGATTTACACTGGCAGTTGTGTAATTTTCATATGCATCTTCTATTTTTAGTAGAAGCCCATTGTTAGTTAAGGAACCGCTATACATTCCTTCAATAGCTTCAGTAACATCCATATCAATGTCATAAGTAGATGTTAAGTCAAAAACCTGACTCGTTGTTGGACTAGAAAGATAGTCTCCTCCGGGTGTAGTCCATTCAGTGGTTGCGTCATCTTTGTATTTCCAGCTACATCCTCCTAGATTAGGTGGGCTATCAACTCTCTGTCCTGTTCCGTTTGTCCATGATGAGGATAAAGGGTAAGAGTGAATAGTAAACGTTTCTGGTATTTCTGTAGCACTAGCTAGTGATAGGTGTAAGCTTGCACTAAATCCACCTGTTACTTTATCATTAATGCTACTAGTAATATCTGATTGTCTAAATTGTATTAATGTTCTGTTCGATCTTCCTGTTAGATTAACGTCGGGGTATCCTCCTATTTCTAAGATTGGATCTTTACCGGCATTACCATACAGTCCTGCCACATTTGGTTCAGACCAAATATGGTTATCTTTTTCGGGGTATATTCTAAATAATGCCATATTATGTTGTTGTTACTCTACCTGATATATCTATATCTGGGTATTTAATTTCAAAAATACAAGGATCATAAGAAGGGTAAACTACTCCTCCTTTTGTTGCTCCTTCTACATCGTATCCAAAGCTTGAATAGTTTCCTCCTGCTTTGTTAAATACATCAACAGATTTTACTGTCTGTACACCTTTAACAGAATCAAGTAAAGTAAATACGTTTGAAATGTTAATTGGTCCGTTTATATCTCTATTACTTGTTTTAAAGTAATCTTTAAGCTTATTAGTACAGTTAAGTAGTACATCTCTTGATGCATAGTTAGGTAAAGTAAGTACCTCAAACTTAACTTGTACGTTAACAATAAAAGCATCTTTAATATCGACAGCGTCAGTTATCATCATATACTCTGTAAGGTATTTTTTTAAGTTACTTTTAAGAGAATCAGATGCTATTATTAACTTCCCATCATTATCATATGCAAGTATGTACATTGATAATGCTAATGGGTTACTATCTAAAGGAGACTTAATACTATTTTGATTAAATTCCTTTGTAACAAATGCTTTTGCTACAGAACCAAACTGAGGCGGTAGAGATAATGCTCTAACTGTGTAATCAGATGTAGTAACAGCTCTCTTCTGTTCACTAAAGGACTTCAGAGAATTTTGTCTCAACTCTTCTACCGTATCTCCATCTTTACCTCCGGATGCAGGTTTTTCGTTATTAAACGTTAATGTGTCAAGATTAGTTGAATCAGTTACTGTGGTGGTAACTACATCTTTTTCAGTTATTGAATTGGCAGGTGCATTAGACTCTACTCCACCGCCAGTAAGGTATCTTATAGTTAATGTTGTATTACTTGGTGCTAAACCGTATGTTCTGGTAAATAAAAAGTTAGAAGGGTCAAATGCTCTGTCGATCTGTTCTACTGCCTGTTTATCACCGAATTTTTTTATATTTTGTGGGTCTGGTAAGAATTGTTCATCTGCTGAACCTACAATTCCAGCTCCAAATTGTACCTGTAGTACTCCTTTAGAGGTAAATCTAGTAACGAATCTTCTAGGTACTTTTTTTAGTTGCATTAACGAAGGCACTAAAGCATTATCTACGGCTGTGTTTTGCTCTTCGTCAAAGACAGTATCTTGTCCTAAGAAAGGAACTTCTGTCCATGTATTTCCATCGCTATCTGTTACATCTAATACTTTTATAATATTAGTATCTGATATGTTAATTGTAGCGAATTTTTCTGCTGTTGTAAAAGTAGAGGTAGTAGTATTAATAACTCCTGCCATTGCAGTAACATTCTTAGTAAGTTGATACGTCGTTGGAGTATTATCACTTTCATTTACTGATAGTATCTTAACAGATGTAGGATCATAAGAGCTAGAAAATTTAAAGTCTACTGTATCCTGTATTATAAAAGAAGAATTACCCTCTGCTGTTGACTTAATAGTACTATTTTCGTGTATCTTTATTGCTTGATCCCAGTCTGGTTCATAGTTTCCTCCTGATATCGGTAAGATTGCATTTACTTGCTGTTCTACTATTATGTCTGCTGTTGCTGCAGAAGTAACTCTTGGAGTATAGCCCATCATATACGCTAACGAATAAAGGTTAGCAGGGTTTTGAGCGTGTTGTAGAAATGTTTCTTGTAATTGTGTGTCTTGGTAAAAAGAGAGTACATCACCAACGTATGATGCCATTTCTATAAACATCATTCCAGGTGCTGTTTCATTAAAGTCGTTGTAGCTGTCTGGGAAGTAACTCTTCGCAAACTCTACTAACTGTTCTTTAAAGTCACCGAACTCTCTGTTTACATACTTTATGTCTCTTTGTTCAGCCATTATTGTTCAAAATTAATTACCACCTCATCTTCTATGTTAGTACTTTTTACTTTATACCTCATAGAGAATTGAACAGTATTGTTATCCGGTATACCTACAGTGTTAATTTCTATCGGTTCTACTCTTGGAAAATAGAATGCTAGATCTGCCTTTACTAGTGCATCTATCTCCTTTACTTTATTTTCAGTAAGCTGATCAAAGACTAGCTTCTGAAGTGCATTGCCAAAATTAACATTTAAAAATCTTTCTCCTCTTCCAGTTAAAAAGTAATTTATTAGATTAGTTTTAATAGCCGCTTCCGTAGTGTAATTAACATTAAATACACTCTTACCAGAAAACGGTAATTGTACTCCTACAGCCTTTCTAGGTTGTAGATCTAATGGGTCTATCTTTCTAACTTCAAATGCCATAGTTATGCTCCTGCTCTGGCCTTAGATGATTCATTAGCTTTTTCTAATATAGCTTTAGCTTTTGAAGCATTAAATCCAGGTATTGAGTTTAAATCTAATCCTGCTCCTCCTCCTCCTGTTACTTGCCTTTGAGCAAAGTTAGGTGCTGAGTTTGAATTAGCATTTATAATTGTTTTGTAATCTTCATTGGTCATTTCTGCTTTAGTTTGATTTATCATCTCCTCTAAAGGAACTGTGCCAGTGTTGATTTTTCCAGTCGACCACGTCTTGCTTATGTCCTTCTGTGTAACTGGAGTATAAGTTTCAGTCTTCTTTGTAGGTGTAGATGCTACTTTTACTGCTTCATTAAGCATATCTTGTAACTCTTCCTTTATAGCAGACTTAACTTCTTCTCTTATTATTTTACGTAATTGATCGAGTTTCATATATATAAATAGTTTAGTTATGAAAGTTGGTTGTCTATTCTAAATTTTATTTCATTTAATAGTACTTCTACATCAGAAGCAAAAGATTTATCACCAACAAACATTTCTGCTCCATCGGGATTTATTGCTACTGCATATCTTCTAGGTGCTATTGGAGGTGCTAGTGGGTCATTCTTAATTCTAAGTTCATATACAACACCATCTGGTCCTGTATGAAAGAATTTAGAGTTACTACTTGCGGCTCCTTCACCTGTATCAGTAAAATTATCTAATAAGCCTTTAATAAGGTCTTTAGTATCAGAATTAATATTACTGTCCTCTATCTTTCTAATGCTAGATAGGAGGTCGTCGATTCCTTTACCTACAGCAGAATCTAAAGTACTCCAAAACTCTTTTGTAGGTGGAATATTTTCTAATGAAGAGGTGTGTCCCTTAATACATATATACTCTACATTATTATATTTTACTTGGTCGTTAACTTCATAAGTAATATCAGATGATTTTCCATCTCCATCTCCATCGTCATCCCCCTCTCCGTCTTCTAAAGAGTCAATAGGGTTTTTAAGAAGCCATTTTCCTTTCTTGTTTAAATCACTTTGGGATTTTAAACTATCTTTACTACTATTGGTAAGTCCTTTATTACTAACTGATGCTAATAGTTTTGGACCTAAAGTCGAAAATATTAATTCTCCGTCATCATCTGATAGTCCTAAGTCATCTAACTCGCTTTGGGTTAAGTCGCCATTATCTAATTGAGCGTTTAATGCAGCTTCTATTTCACAGCATTTTACAGCAGTATCAGCTGCTCCTAAATTTCTTGTTAAACTTTTTAGAGAGGCTGAGGGTGTATCTAGTACTGCTTCAATAGCAACAATAACTTCGTCTATCTGTTTAATAAATTCTTTAAGTAGGTGCATAGTATCAGCATACTTAGTGGTAATGTTGATTGGTAAACCTAGTATTAAACCCCCGGCAGGACCAGGAGGTATACCTACTCCTTGAGGTATTGGCAGAGATAATATTATCTTTAATGCTGCTTTCAGCCCGCCAAGTGGTGGTTTTAATTTACCCGGTACGGCTTTAAATTTAGATATTCTGCTTTGTACTTGTTGTAATGATTTTTGATTTTGATTTAATTTCTTTCGTAGCCTATTAGTTTCTGCTCCAGTAGGACATCCTTTTCTGTTTAAAGAGTTAGTAATATTAGTAGCATTCTTTATTACTTTACCCATAACCTGTCCTTGCATCTTACCAACTATCTTGGCGATGGTTCCATGTAAACCGGAATCTGGTATATTAACGTATGGCATTATTCAGTATATACTTTTTTAGATAGTAATTGTTTTAGTAAACTTTTTAGTTGAGGTATAACAGGTACTATAGAGTTAGCTGTGGCTATTTGTTTTGCTACATATGCTGGTGGTGCTGGAGGAGATGTAGCTATACTTTTACAAAGTGTTTCAAACTGTGATATAAAGTCATCTAACCAGTCAATAGATGTCTGCCCTAAAAGTACAGGTTCTATTTCTTTAAATGCATCTGTACCTAAATATACCTTAGTTGCATCTAGCGCTACATATTCTTCTCCATCTATACCTACTACTTTTCCGTTTAAACCTATACCTTCTACAGCAGATAAAAAGATACCTTCTTCTTTTGCATTGAAAAATAATCTACCTCCATTTAAAAGTATTTGATTTCCTTTATAGGTATTAGCTTTATCGGGTTCTGAATCAAAAGCATCTCTCTTATCATTAGCTTGAGTTAGATCGAACTTATGATCTGTGCCCATATACATTGAGTTAGGATCTTCGTTAATGTCTTCAATAACAGGAGTTACTCCGTCTTCTGGTTCTTTTTGGCCGTTAGATAATATAACATAGGGTAACCCGTCATTGCTGTCGTCTGTAAATTCGTTAAGGTCATATTTAGCTCCTCCAAGTCTTAAGGTAGA
>MDTG01097120.1_pt1 | contig 13034 bp, 8 predicted proteins | sample 811421 | NCBI WGS metagenome assembly MDTG01 (sample SAMN05326645, study PRJNA326480) | marine metagenome | isolation source: seawater | place: Pacific Ocean: South East | collected 2011
CATTAGTAGCACTACGTAAACCTTTAATAGAATAAGCAGTAACAACCCTACCAGAAGCAGGAGCTGTTGCTAAAGTTAAAGTTGTATCAGATACGGTGTAAGTATTGTGAGCTTGAAAAACACCATCAATAAAAACTACTAAATCATTTTCATTAGTGACCGCTTGATTTAAAGTAAATGCGGTGGTTGAAGCATTAGCGGTAGTAAAGATATTAGTATGAACGGTGTTATCACTTCGGATGTGATCGATCGTACCAGAAGTAAATCTTAACTCTGCTTTATTGCCTGAACTAAAAGCTCTAGCAGAAGTGCCTTCTTGAGCTCGAACTACAGTTAAATTTATGTTGCCAGAGTTTCCAGAACAAGTAGTAACCTTAACTATCTCGTTGTTAATGTCGTCATCTAGGGTCATTAAGAAAAAAGTTTCTGACCCCGCTAAATCTACTGCAGGAAATACACTACCTTCCGTTACCGGAATAGTGGTTGTAGAGTTATTTACTCCACTCGAAAGTGTTGTTTTGGCATTGTTCTTAAAAACAATTCCCACAGTATAACCTCCTTTTTATTAACTAACGGTTACTGTCCAGGTAATTGTCATAGAATCTGCTGAACCTTTGTTTACTACAGAAAACTCTGTACGACAAAGCATAGTACCGCCAGAAGAGGCATTTAAAATACCTGCTTCAGTAACTGCACCTGTGCCCGTACCCGCTGCAAAAGTAGCCACGTAAGTAACCACAGCAGCAGAAACGTTAGTACTTGTAAGAGCAACTCTTCCAAGTTCTGTTTCTACAGCAGTGTCGCTGGCAGCCGGGTTAGTTGTACCCGAACCAATAGCCATATGTGACATAGCTGTTGCTGAGGCGTCTTTCATACGTGAAGCAACATAGCCTTTACCTGCGGTAACAACTATATTGTCAACTTCTTGTACGATTTCACCATTTAGGGCTATTGCTAATTTACCCTTTAAGTTTAAACCATCATTTATCATGCGTTTGCTCCATTAATTTAATACACTAGTGTTGAACGCTGCAGTGTTTAGTACGCTGGAAGCTCCAGATACAAAAAGAACACTGAGCGATTCGGATATTGTAGCACTATCTGAAAGAGATTTGCTAGAACTTAAAGACTGAATAGCTTCACTTAGACTTGGAGTATCAGAAGCTCCAACATTTCCCCCTACAATACTAGCCTCTGAGACACTTATACTGTCTGCAATTGCTTTAGCTACAATCAATGCAGCTTGTTCTGCTACAGACACGGTGTCATTTACTCCCGGTTGAACAGTTACAATAGGGCTATCCGACATAGAAACTATGTTACCTTTTTGCATATTTATGTCAGTTTGCAGGTCATCACTAGCACTAGCAGTGTCATCTAAAGTATAAGCATCAGATAGAGCTCTAACATAACTAACTACTCTTGCTAAAGATTCTGCCACACCTAAATCACCTAGGGCACTAATATTAGCTTGTCCACCCATACCTGAGTGAATACTGCAATAGTAATATAAAATTGAAGGAGTAGACCCAGTTACTTGAATACGGGTGTACGCACCTGAAGATCCTGGAGAACCATTTGTAGTAACATTAGTGGTATAAGCACTACCACCACCATGGGTACCATTAGAAGTAGTAGAAAGATTAAGTGGGTGTCCTGAATTACTAGAGTGAGACTGGTCAAAAGTGTAAGTTGCACCTACGGTAAGCGCCACGGTTGCCTGTTGTACACCATCTATATAATATTTATTACCAGAATCTGTACTAACTACTGTTACTGTAAAAGTTTGGTCACTACCTGACGGACTGTCATCTACAGCTTTACCCACAGCCTTAGCTTCACTTTCTAGGATGGTTGTAGTATCGCTTTGTGTTGTTGATAATGCTAAAACAGTAGACTCACTTATAGTTGGCGTATCAGTAAAAGTTCTAGAGTAAGTTACTACCCTAGAAAAACTCTCTGCTACAGATAAAGCATCGCTAACAGGCCTACTTAAACCCAGTGCTGGTGCATCGCTGAGACCTAAACTATCTGCTGCAGAAGTCGAAAAGCTTATAGCTGCTGATTCAGCTAAATTAATTACGATTGCGTTAGGATGTCCAGAACCAAAAATTAAGTTTTTACTATCAGCATCTAAAAATACGTTAGCCGCATTTAAGGATACAAAACTTAGATCATACTTTAGAGCAACACGAGATAATGCTGTTGCTCGTAGCCGGACGCTGGAAAATACTGCTTTTAAAGCCATTAATCAAAATCATCTCTTACTTTAAACTTTACTAAGTCCTGTACAGTTTGAATAGCACCAGCGTTAGTGGTGTGTTCTATCTCACCTTCATAAGTACCAGCAGCTGTCCATGTGCCAGAAGGAAAAACAACAGCACACGCTCCTGTGCTTGCATTAGTTATTTGAGCGGTAATCGTACTTAAAACAGTAGTTTTACCTACTTCTCTAATACGTAACTTTACTGTTGAACCCGATAGGGTAACTGGACCCCATGTAGTGCTGTCTTCAGGGTCTAGAGTCTTACCCGAAGCTGCAGTATTACTGTCTTTTAGCGTAAAATTTAACTCGGGTAGGGTATCTCCTACTACTAATTTTATTGAATCTGAATATGCCATAATTACCTCATTATATACTAATATGATCCAAAGAAAGGCAGGAAGTCCTTGAACTGCGCATCATTTTTTATAATATCTTCAAATCTTTGTACGGTTGGTCCTAACAACGGAGTGTAGAACTCATCACCAAATCTACCAGCTTCCATCATTGGAAACAACATAGTAAAGGCTCCTAAAGCACCTGAACGATCAGTAGCTTCAATTAAATATTCACTATTACTCATATTGTTGTTTCTAAATTTACGTGAATCAAAAGCAAAAGCATCAGTTCTATCATTAAAATCAACTGCCCCTGTTACAGGTGAAAACAAAAACTTCATCAACTCTCTTAACTCCATACCAGCTACAGCTAAAGGTAATAAAGAAGTAGCAGCAAAGACAGCTGGCATAGCTGCAGTAGAAATCTTACCATCACGACGGAAAGTGCTTTGAGTGTTTCTTATTACACCCCCTACTATATTTTTACCGTAAGCGTAGAAGAATGATTTAAGTTGGAATACTAAGGCAAAGTAAGGGTTAGAAGCCCAAACAGGTCGCTCTGCAGCGTTTGGTCTAACAATAGACTCTTCTACAAATCTGCCAATTGCTAACTGAACTCGTTGTCCAGCTTCAGTTTCAAAATTAAAATCATCTGCTTGTACTGCTTTTACATCAGCAGCAGTTACACCTAGCTCACTTAAATATTCTTGTGACTTTGCTGAATTATCATTAGCGTGTTTAAGTAAAAATTGTTTACCCATGCCCGCAGCAAAAACTCTGGTAAATTTAGTATATTGTTCTAATAGAGTGTATTTAAAAAATTGCTGGGTATAAAACTTAGTATTTTCTGTCATGTAACCCATCTCAGCAGCGTTAATATACATGTGTGCTACTGAATCAAAAGAAACCACTCCTACGTCACGAGCAAAAGCTTCCATTTCTTTACGATTACCGAAGTAATTACGCATTTCGGAATTAAAAGTTTTAGAGAATAAAAACATTTCTTTTGAACGTAAAGTTGGACCAGCTAAATCTGGTAACGAAGCTATTGCAGCAAAACTTAAATAAGTTACTGCATTTAACATCAATAAATAACTTTGCGTAGTTCTTAACCAGCCGGGCATGTCCATACCTGCTCTACCTAACATAGCTTGTACAGCTTTACGTGCGTGTGAACGTTTTTTAGGGTCTTCAATTCTGTTTAGTAAAACTTCAGTTGCTTCTGCACCTTTTAACTGTTGGCCAGCTTTAAATTTTTTCGGGTCTTTTGCTGCATCTTCGGCCGTAACTGTAACTTGTACAGAATCTCGATATTCTGTTTTTTTAACTACTTCACTAACATACTTTCTAATTGCATGGTGTGGTGGTACTAATAAATCAGGTTCCCCATTGGGATCATCTCTAAGTTCAGAGTTATCATTAATATTACTAAAAAACTCTGCTCTTTCTTTTTGCATACCAATAGATATATCTTGCAAGTTATCATTAGCTACATCTGCCACACCATCAGTGTTTTCGTTGTAACGAATCATCTTCTCAACTGCATCTTCTAAAACATTTCGATCAGTATTAGGGTTGTTTCTCTCTAATACATCTACTAAACGAGAACGTGCGGCAGGATCATTTTCTAGTAACGACATATCAAACTGTCTGGTAAAGAAGTTAAGACGTTTAAACTTAGCTAGCTCTGGGTCTTTGTTACCTACATAACTCCAAAAGTCATCAAAAAAATCTAAAACTGCTTGAGCTTGTGTTCTATTTTCTGGGTTTTGTAATGCCGTACCAGCAGCAAGTCTCTCTGCATCACGAGTAACTTCATCTATTCTAGTTAAATCAGCATCAGTTGGTTCACCTGTTAGATTAAAAATATCATAAAACTTATTTATATTGGTATATTGTATTAAAGGGTGTTTATTATAAAAACCTAAAGCCTCTTGTGTTTGAGACCTAGAGTACAAAGCTCGACCTAACTCAGGAGAGATTCTTCTTAAGTAATTATCAGCTGGAGCAAGAATACGATAAGTGAAGTCAGTTACATCTTTTGCCATTTCTGATTCAGTTATAGTACGTAAAGTTTTTTTCATTTGCGCGCCAAATCTAGTTGCGTTCTTTTTACCTACAAAACTGCCCACAAACTTTTCTGCACCAGCTACCATGTCATCAATCTGTACAGATTGTTTGACAGTGATTGGCATCTCCTCTGGTGTTAGTCCTTCACGATATTGTCTAGTTATCCCATTTACGTATTCGTTAAATTTAGGGTTAATACCAGCTCCAAATCTAGTTTGAATCTCTTGGTGTAAGCTATTAAAAAATCTTTTTATCGCTTTAGCTAAACGATTAAAATAAGCTGCAACTTTTGCTTTACCAGTACGTTTTTGACCTACAGGATCTTTTTGGTCTAATAAATACATAGCCATTTGATCTGAATACCACTCTTCAAAACCAAACTCACTATCGTATTGTTTTACGTTTTTCTTTGCATCATTTAAAAATTCTTTATACATAGAATCAAACAAAGGTTTATTTTGTTTTAGTCTATTTATTTCTTGCTTGTAAAGAACATGCCCTAACTCATGTCCTAGAGTGTAAGTTAAATTTATCTGACGACTTAAGCCTTGGTTTGCTGTAACGTCAAAAGCTTGTTCATTTAAGATAACTACCGAAGCGTTACCAAAAGTTATGACTTTACCAAAATTACTAGGATTTGCTTCCATTTCAGCTTGTTTTTGTTTTATCAAATCATTTGGTGATATTTCATTGCCTCCAGCATCACGATAGGTTTTGTTGTCAAAGCCAAAAGTTACATTATCAGTAGAAGTAACTACAAAAACTTTTTGCCTTGATTTAAAAACATTAGTAAATTTTCTACTTAAATTATTTATAAAAGCTTGTCCTGAGACATTGTTACCAGCTGCTTGTTGTAAATCAAAAAGACTGGCAGCACGAGTAGAAGCTTGTACTCCTTCTTCTATCTGAGTAGGTCTAGGTGTAGTAGTAGTTGGTTCTGCATCTCTATTTTCTTGAGCACGGTTAGCTTCTTCTATTTGCACCTGTCTAGCTCTATCTCTATTAAAAGTAACAGGAGCGCCTCTTCGTTCTAAAGTTTCAGTAAAGCCAGTTCTAGCTTCTTCAATATTTATTCTGGTGGAAGGTAACTTCCTACCACTCCCTTCTAATTCTGGGTTTAAATCTAACTCACCTGGAGCTCCTTCAATCGGATCGGTTTGCTCCATCATTCGTTCTAACTCTGTTTGGTCTGCTACTTCTGGGCTTTCATCTCCAAGAGTTGCTCTTTCTTGACTTTCGGTTTCCGTAAGTCTTTCAGATCTTTCACCTCGTCCTTCTCTAGGTTTAACTCTTACATCTCTTAAAACTTGTTCAGCACTAACAAAAGCACCTCTTTCTCCACGTACTATAGGCATTCTGGTAGCGATATCAGGACGCTCAACTGCGTCTACAACATTACCATCAGCATCACGTACTTTTATAGCATACCCATTGTTTTTTAATGCTTCTAAAGTAGGCAGCAAAGAATTTATTAAGGCTTGTTGTCTGCTCTGCCCAGCGTCTAGATTTTGTTGGTAACCTTCACGTTCAAAATTTATTACTGCTTGTTGCAACAAAGTTTGCATATTTATTTTAGGTTCACCACCGTTAAAGGTTACTTTTCTCTCACCAAAACCAAGAATACTAGGAGCTTCAGGATCAGTTATTTCAACTGTCCAACCCGGAGAAGCTTGATTTGGTGAACGTATAGTTTCTAATACTGCATCAGAAACAGCTTTTCTAGCTTGAAACTGAGCATTTTGATCACCATAAGTGTAAAAAGAAAAACGGTTAGCATCTTCTAAAGATTCACCGATTACTAAATCTGGATTAGCTGTTTTTAACTCAAAAAATTTACGCAAAGCAGAAGCTGATAAACTTTCAACTGGTTTTGGTCCAACTTCTGGGTTCCAATAATTACGTTCTTCTGGAGTAGCTAATTGTTCAATATACCTACTTCGTAAGTCGCGTAGCTCTACTGCAGCAGCAGAAGTATCAGTTTCATCAGGTACAAATTTACTTTTTTTATAACTACGTTCAGTTTCAGATAGACCTTGCACTGCACCAGTAGTAGGATCAGTAATAGTACCCTTAACTACCCCGGGAGGTAGAGTAAGAGCATCTTCTGGGGATGTGCTTGTTTCAGTATCAGTTCTAGTTGTTTCAGTATCAGTTGAGAGGTCTTGTTGTACTTCTAAATCATCTAAGTCGGGATCGTCATCAAACATACTCTCCATGTTTCTTTCTTCTATAACTTCTTCTAAGGGCCTTGTCTCTATATTCCCGTTTGGGTATTTTTGTTGTAGTTCATTACGAACTATCGCAACTTGTGGTTCTGTAGTATCTCTACTAGCAATTTGTATTCCAGCTGCGTTTCTAACTATGATTTTAGTATCTACTCCTGTTTCTTTGGTAAAGTCTTCTTGGTCTAATAAGGTAGAGGCTTGTTCATCTAAACTAGTAAAATCTTCTTTATCAAATTTAGTATCATTAGCAGCTCTTTTATTAAAAACATTTCTAATCCCTTTTAGGTTCTCAGCTGAACCTATAATTAACCCACCACGGAAAGGTACTATATCTAAATTTGAAATTTTACTTAAATCTACACCCCGTGGAATTTGAGATGCATCAGTAACCCCCGGTAAATATACCGCTTTTTTACCAAATCCAGACTCAGTACTTGTTAGTTCATCTATCTCAGCATTTATTTCAACATCTTTTTTTCTTTTAACGCTCTCTCCCTCTCCAAATCGTGCACGTTCATTTTCTATAATTGCAGCATCAACTTCTGCTTGTTCAGTGGCGGCACGAGCCGTATTTATAATTCCAGTAGCAGCGCCTCCAATTCCACCACGAGCCCCACCAGCAAAAAATCCAGCAAAAGCTGCCTCTGCTAATCTTAGTTTTGCTTCCTTTGTAGTATATTCATCATCTATTGCAAATCTTTGCGCAATTCCAAGACCTTCTTGAGCGGTTTCTGTAAGCCCTTCTGCAACTCCTGAACCAGCGAAACCCCTACCGATATCTCGTACTAAATATGCCATTGGGTTCTTTTCGGCTTTTATATATTTAGCTATTGCTGCATTCTCTGATGCAGTTATAGGTTTTTTATTTTCTATTTTTTCAACTATCCTGTAAGCTTTTTGTTCATTTGCACTTAAAGCAGCAACCCCTTTAGTTTTAGCTCTTCTTGATAATTTAGCCAAAGGCGTTCCAGCTAAAGCTGTTTTTAATATAGCTCCGGCAAATATAACTTCCGAAGCAGTTCCAAGAATTGCTTGTGGCCCACCCAAAAGAAAAGACTGATAAGCTTCCAAAGGAGTTAGTTCTCTACCCGCTTCCTCAAATTCTGAAGCAGCTTGAGAAGAACCAATAACATATTCTTGTCCAAAAGCTCCTGCTACCCCTCCAGCTTTTGCATACTGCATATAACTGTAGCCTTCATTTAATAATACTTTTTCTTGTTTTGATAATGCAGCTGGGTTTTTTACACTTTTTTTCAATGCTTCTTTTGCAACTGTATTTAAAGCCACTTTGGACCCAGCACTTAAAGTAGCTTTAGTTAATAAACCTGCTGCTGCTCCTGTAAAACCACTTGCTAAAGAACTAGTTGCTAAAGGTGTAAACTGACCTACAGATTTAACTACTTGAGTTAGAAAACCCCCAACTGTTGGTTCTGTTAAAAAACCCTCAAAATCTTGAATATTACTCATTAACTCAGAGGAGTAATTATCAAAACTTTCGGCTATTGCAGCATTTTTTTCAGCTTGTTTTTCATCACCGCTAACTACATTTATAAGTTGTTTAAATTTTCTAACATCGGAATCTAAACCAGCTTGACCTGATCTAACAGAATCTGCAAATACTCCCCCTAAAGTTTGACGCGTTGTATCAAATTGTATATCTCCAGAGGGACTAAACTCTTCTTGAAAAGCTCGAGCTCTTTGCCTATCACCAACGCTAGGACTTTGTTGTTGTAAAAACGCCTCTGCTAATTTTTTACGAGACATTTTTAACTCTGTGGTATGTCGTTGATATTAAGTTGTTTACCTTTTGTAAACTCTAAAGCAAACGAAGCTAAATCTCTTACAAAATCATCTCCTAATTCTCTAATAAGGGGTGTAATTTCTCTAAAGGCATTATTTGCTTGGAAACCTATAATGTCTCCATCATTATTAGTAACAACATTAACTGGTACTTCAGTAGATAGGCTTCTCGAATCCATACCTTCAGCAAACCCGAGAGAGAATAGTTCTTGCCACCACCTAGGTTGAAGTCTTTCGCCCGCCACTTGTTTAATTACGTTTGCTCTATTATTTAAATATAAACTATAAGTAAAAGCATTATTAGTGCTTTCAGCATCTAACTTTAATTGTTCATTAATTTCTTGTAGTTGAGGTAAATTAGCATTTAAATCTTTTTCATCATTAAGTATGTCATCACGTAAATCTAGATATCTCTTATTAAGATCAGTTGCTACTCCAGATATTTTAGTGGCATTAGCATTTTGTATCATTTGATCTTCCATAGCTAAAGCATTATTTAACCCTGAAGCATTTAACATACCCATCTCTACAATGTTTGCATAAATACCATTAGTTTCAGTTAGCGTTTTGTATTGTTCTCCATCTATAGGAAGTTCAGATAACATGGCAAAATACATCGCTCTAAACCTACTGTTACGAGGGTCAGCGGCAAACCCACCCCTAAAATCACCTCCAGTGTTTTGCAGTTCTTTTGCTAAAACTGCTGAATCTGCTTCTGATAAATTTATTTCTTTTATCAGCCTATCAACTTCAGTTTTATTACCTTCTTTTATAGCTTTATCTAAAGCATTTACCTGTGCTTGGGTAACAGTTTTATCTAACACTGCAACAGCAGCTGGAGAGAAGTCATTACCATAAAGCGCTGTAGTATTTAAAGTACCGTCAGTATTACTATACTTAGTTAAAAATTCTTCTCCTGATAAATTTGCCAAATCATTAAAAACTTCTGGGTTTTTAGTAAGCTGTAACATATTTTTATTACTACCTAAAATTTGTTTAGCTAGTTTTTGTTTGTCCTCTGTTAAGCCTTTAAATTTTAAAGCTGTTAAACTTCTAACTTCTTTAGTTAAACTAGCATTTTGATTTTTAAGTTCCGCTTCAGAAAAAACTCCAGTAGAAACTACATCTAATTTATTTTTTAAAGTATTACTAACTTGAGTTGCAACTTTTTGTTCAGCAACCGCACTACTAGCAGCGTCATTTTGTATGTTAGTAAGTATTCTATTAATTACTTTATCTGTGCTATCCCCTACTCTTGCAATTGAATTTTCAAGATTTTTTACAGTTTGAGAATTTGGGTCCTTTATTTTTTCTGCTGCTAATCTAGTATTTAATATTTTTAGTTGTTTATTATTGTTGTTCAACGTGTTTTGTGTGCTTCGTTGAAAGCCTGCAGAAAGACCTTGAGATAAGTCTTCTATCTCTTGACTACTTATTATGGTGCCAGGAACATAGTTTGTAGCTAGTTCTTTAGCTTTTATTACGCTGGGGGAAGTAGTATCTACAACATAACTACCATAATTAATTTTAGGGGCTTTAAGATTAGAATCTTCAGTTGCTACGTTTAAAGAAGTATCTACTTGTTTAGTACCTCTTCTTGTAGTTTTAGGTTGTGTAGCTGTTGCTGCTCCCGGGCTTTTTAAAGTATCTATGGTATAGCCTTGGTTTTTTAAAACTTCAGCTGCGCTGGTAATACCGTTTATAGTATCGCCCCTGTTCAAACCAATAATCGAATTTAAAGCATTCTCGCTAAAAGCTGCTTGATTAAAACCCCTAGTAATATCATCGATTTTACCTCCAGTACCCTGTTGTTTAATTATTCGATCTGCTTCTACTATAGCGTCTAACTGAGCTAAAGAAATACCACCTATGCCTACATCATTTGTGTCATTTTGACTTGCGCCAGTTGCGGTTAGGTTATTAGTTTTTGCACTTACTCCTCCATCTTCTCCTATAGTACTAGTTCGTACTTGTGGGTCTACTTTATCGCTACCGTCTGTATCAGTGTATAAAGTTTCAAGTGTGCTTTCTAAATCAAATCTTTTAGCTTCTCTTGGGTTATCAAATTCAGAAGCAACCGCCTCTTCTGCCATATTAGCGGGCAGCCTGCTTAAAACGCTATCTTTACCTAAAACTTTTATTTTTTTAGAAAACTCAAAAGAATAAGGTGAATTTTCCATTCTTTCAATCTCTCCTATTCTAAACTGATTCCAATCTTCTTGTGAATCAAACATAGAATTTTTAGGTAGGTTTTCACTGAGTAACGCATTTTTGTAATCTGTTTCTATCTGTCCATAACCTGTTGTATACGCCCTAGCATTAAGAGTTTGTTCTGCGTCTACTTGAGCTGCAGTTTTACCTTTAGTGAATCTTTTAAAAAATCCGCCTATTCCTTTGAGATCTTTACCTAAAACATATTCCGTCATTACAGTGCTCCGTAATCAACCATTAAGTAACCCGAACCGTGAGTAATTACTGCCTCTGGTTTTTGTTTCTGTACTTCTTGGGCAAGCACTCCGTAAGTAGGTAACTTACCTTTGCTTAATTTTTTAGCTTCTTCGCTCCACTGCCAAGTATAAATATTATAATTACCTTCTTTATGGCTAAATTTAATATCTTGTTTTAGTCTCATATCACTAAATATGGCTAAACCAGCTAAACTTCCTATTAAACTTATACGTTGGTTTCTAGCAGCAGCTTTATCTTGAGTAAATTGATTTTTTCTTGCAGTTGTGTTTTCGGCTGCGGTTCCTAAGTTACTTAGAGAACTTCTATTTAAACCTTGACCTATATTAATTAAATCCGCAAGTAAAACGCGATTTTGGTCGAGTTGTGCTAATCTAGCATTGTTTAAGCCACCAGCTAAATTTAATGCTGTTCCTCTTTGCGTAGCACCTATTCGTCCTCTTTGTTGCGCTTGAGTTTCTTCAACTCCAAATCTCTGCCTGTTTCTTTCGGAAATACCTTCAGCAATTCTTTGCTGTTGCAAAACATCATAAGGAACTGCATCTACTAAAGGTTCAGCTCCTGATTGAAGTTGTCCCACCAACTGCTGTTCAAAAGGTCTAAAATCACGTTGAAACCTATCATAGTCAGAGGTAGATACATCTGCTAAAACTTTATCTGGATCTGTTACTGTTGGTAGGGAGGCGCTAGCACTGTTTTGTCTGCTAGCGGCAGTAGTTGCTGCTACCCTTACACTTCTACCTATACTTGATAATCTCATTCTGTATCACTCTATTTTGAATAAAATAATCCGCCACTCTCGCCATAGTTCTTAGCTGCTGGTGTAGCAAAATTTGCTAGAGCTTGAGTTATGGCCCTACCTTTACTAGCCGTTGCTGCTGCTCTTGTTAAACCTTCAGACCTAGCTAATTTAGATGCTCTAGCTAAGCCACTACCAGCATCAGCTTGTTGTCCTCGAGCAATACCTAACACATTAGTAGATTCTTTAGTTTTTACCTTACCAGCTTCAACATTAGCATTTAACATATTTGAGATAGCACCCCCCGCTAAATTTGCTGCACTATCAATACTTCTAACATTACCTATATTTAAATCGCTAGTTAAGGTTTGCATAGTATCTGCTTGCGCACGACCACGTAAAATATTTTGAGTGTCTCTACTTTGCGCTTGATCGCGCATTTGTATAATCAACGGGTTATAAGTTTGTTGAAAGTATTCTTGGTCTGCTTTTGCAATAGCAGCTTGAACCTTTTCAGTTTCGCTTGGTTTGTAATCTTGTTGTTTTGGCTTACTACCCATTACACTTCCTTTTTATATATTGTTGTTACTGCTTTAAATCCGTGCAAGTTAGCCGCCTTAGTCCATCCAAGACGATTAGAATGAAACTCCATTCCAGTTATGCTGGTGTTTTTTACAAGTTCTTCTAAAAACTTAACACCTGCGCCTATTATATTATACCCAGGTCTACTATAAGCAACCCAAATATGTAATGTTTTTTCTCCACCAGCATCATTAACTACTGAAACTATTACAAAACCTGCGTAGTAATCTTTGGTATACGCCATATATAACTCAGAACTACCATCTCGTAAAGCTGCATACACATCTGCAGGTATCCAATCTGCATATGATTTTTGCGTTACACGTTTAAGATCTTTTTCAATGTTGTTATAAGCAACTTTTATATCCTCTATTGGAATATACTCAAAAACGGTATCTTTAATAGTCCAATTCTTTGCCATATCGTCCATACCTCTTCCTATGGCTTAGACCTGCTGTTTTGTATTTGACTGTTCTTTTTACGCCAGTATCACCACCACGTCCTTTTAATTCTGCTAATCTTATCTGTTCATTAAATAAATTAAAATAATC
>MDTG01153647.1_pt1 | contig 13034 bp, 13 predicted proteins | sample 811421 | NCBI WGS metagenome assembly MDTG01 (sample SAMN05326645, study PRJNA326480) | marine metagenome | isolation source: seawater | place: Pacific Ocean: South East | collected 2011
CCTGCAGGTCGAGGCATGGAACACACCTTCCGTCCTCCACTTCGAGACGGTGTCGCACGGTCGGGTGGACATCGGTCGGTAGCAGCGTTCTTCAGAAGAGCCTGGTCAGCCACCACAGAAATCCGATCAGCACCAGAATCACCACCAGAACGAACCAGCGCCGACGCAGTTCCCGCTCCACCGGCCTCCGCGCACTGGTCCGGCCACCGATCTGCTCGCCGCATTCCGGACAGAACTCCGCATCGTCCCAGACCTCGGCACCGCAGTCCGGACACCAGGCCGACTGATCGTCGCCACCGAAGCGATCAAGATCCGCCTGACTTGGCCCTTCGTCCATGATCACAACCTACCGAGTCCCGACTTGCACGGATGTTCTTGTTCTGTTAGGGTATGGCATGCCCGCATTACCGCACCATGAGCCCACGGGGATCGACGTCCTCGGGGCAGCCGCCGATCACCCGACCTCCCGGAACGCCACTCCACTGTTCGGCGCCCGGGTGGAGGCGGGATTTCCGTCTCCGGCTGATGACTACATCGACCGTTCGCTGGATCTCCATGAAGCACTGGTCACCCATCCCTCGGCAACCTTCTTCGTCCGCGCCCGCGGGCATTCCATGACGGGGGCCGGCATCCACGACGGCGACCTGCTGGTCGTCGACCGGAGCCGCACCGCCGCCCCGGGACACGTCGTCATCGCCGCCGTCGACGGGGAGCTGACCATCAAGCGACTCCGTCAGGGCAAGCACGGTCTGCAACTGGTGCCGGAGAACGATGCGTATCCCCCCATCGACATCAACGAGGACACCGACGCCCGGATCTGGGGCGTCGTGACCTGGACCATTCATGCCCCGTGACCATCTTCGCCCTCGTCGACTGCAACAACTTCTACGCGTCCTGTGAACGGGTCTTCGATCCGTCCATCGAGCGGAGACCGGTCATCGTGCTCTCCAACAACGACGGCTGCGTCGTCGCCCGTTCCAACGAAGCCAAGGCTCTGGGCATCGGCATGGGACAACCGGTGTTCCAGCTCCGCGACCTGATCCGGAAACATGCCGTCGCGGTGCGATCGTCCAACTACACCCTGTACGACGACATGTCCCGTCGCGTGTTCTCCACCGTGCAGTCGTTCTTCCCGTCGATGGAGTCCTACTCCATCGACGAAGCCTTCCTCGATCTCGAAGACGTGCCTCGGAAGGAGCTGGTGGACTCCGCGTCCACCATGCGAAGCACCGTGCTGCAATGGACGGGCATTCCGGTCTCCGTGGGAATCGGTCCCACCAAGACCCTGGCGAAGGTCGCGAATCATCTCGCCAAACGCGACCGGGCCGGCCCGGGCGTCGCGGAGATCGATGCGACCCCCCGCAGCGATCTCACCCTTTCGTCGGTCGACATCGGGGACGTGTGGGGCATCGGATGGCGCTGGAAGCGGAAACTCGTCGAGCACGGAATCCGCACCGCTCTGGATCTGAAGCAGGCCGACGAGCGATGGCTCCGCAGGCACCTGAACATCGTCGGGCTCCGGACCGCCCGGGAACTCCGCGGCGTCCCCGCCTTCCAGCTGGAGCAGGAGCCCGCACCGAAGAAGTCCATCGTCCGATCCCGCTCCTTCGCACGTCCCATCGACGACTGGGGCGAACTGTCACGCGCCCTGGCATCCTTCGCTGCCCGTGCGGCCGAGAAGCTCCGTGACCAGCAGTCCGCGGCCGGAGTGCTGACCGTGTACATCTCCACCAACCGGTTCCGACCCGACGAACCCCGCTACGCGAACCACGCGACGGTCCGACTGCTCACCCCGACGAACGATACTCCCACGCTGGTGCGGCACGCCCGGGAAGCCGGCCGTCGGATCTGGCGGGACGGATTCCGATTCAAGAAGGCCGGCGTCCGGTGCTGCGCACTGCAACCACGCCGTCCGACCCAGCTGCATCTCTTCGATGCCCTGGATCACACGCGGTCGGACACGATCATGGACGTGATGGACCGCGTCAACCGGGCCATGGGATCCGACACCATCCGCAGCGGCTCCATGGGAACCGGAACCGCCTGGATCACCCGGCGCGAACACGCGTCCCCGCGATACACGACCCGGTGGGACGAACTGCCCGAGGCGCGGACCGGACGCACCGATGGAATCGGATCCACGTAAGCGGGGTGCCGACCGATCCGAAGGATCGATGGCACCCCGTACCCCCTCACATCCGGTGCGGCGCGATCAGTGCTCGTCGAGGCCGTGCTCGCGACCGTCGCCGTCATCCCGCGAACGACGGCGTTCACGCGTCGCCTGATCGAGGAGTTGACGAAGGTACGAGTTCTCACGGCGCGTGGCTTCGAGATCGAAGACCAGATACTTCACGCTCAAGCGCAGAAAGTCGAGTGATTCCTGAAGTTCGGTGACGGAATGACTGATCCGATCACGACGACGCTGGGTTGCGTCCGCCAACTGCTCCATGCAGGCCCGCTGCTCGGGCGGCAACTCGCCGATCCGGTGCAGGAGCTCCGTGAACTTCTCCTGGAAAGTCTGTTCATCCATGTGATTCCCCTCTTCTTCGTTTGTCGGAACGCGGCGAAGACCACGCCCGCAAAGATGTACATCGAACCACGCCCTGGCGCCGGACACTGAACTCAAATCGCTGAAATCAGATCAGGCCGAGGCCGCACAGACCGCACGACAGCGTCGAGGAACCCGGCCGAGTTCCGTCTGCTCCGTCTGGGGGGTCTGGGAACGTTCAGCGATGAACGCGCTGGAGCGTGCGGCGGGCCACGCCCGGAGCCTTGGCCAGCAGCGGCTCGAGGTCGATCGACGAGGCCGCAGCTTCTTGGAGCAACCGCTTCAGATGCTGCTCACGCTCGTGTGACCATCGCTTGTAGTGTTCCTCGAGCTCGTGTCGGTTGAATCGGGTCAGGGGATCGTCAAGTCCCGTCTGCATCACGGCCCAGTCGTAGAGACCACTGCTTCCCTCGTCGAATCGCCACAGGGCCAGCGTGGCTTCGATGCGATCTCCGAGGGATCGGAACGGATCCCGGCACGACTCCGGGATGGCGACCATGATCTCGACCAGCTTGCGACTGGCCACCGGAGCCAGCAGGTCGTCCTGGGACATCCGATCGATCTCATCGAGGCGGTCGGCCGAGTTCGAATCATCGAAGGCGGGAGCCTCCGGGTCGATGCGTTCAAGCGTCCCGCTGACGGACTGGATCACCTTGACTCCGGCGTTGGGAAATCGGATGGTCACCTTCTGCGAAGGCTTTCCGCCGGCGACGGTGTCCTCCACCTTCGCGACCGACCCCGTCCCCCATTCGGGATGGGCACGGTGCCGGATCTGGTCACCGAATTCGATGCGCACCGCTTCGGTCATGAGACTGAACTCCGGTTCGTCGACGTGGCAGTGATGTCACAGGGAGTGAACAAGGGTGCACCGTGTTGATTGCTGTCTGCAGGCATTTCGAACAAGTCTGTTCCCGAAGCACGACGGCTTCGATGGCCCGATCTGGCTCGATTCGTGTTTTCGAGAAGGACCTTTCTGGTCCGGCATCGACCTGTCCTGCGGACCGATCGAACTTCAATGGAATCCTACCACATGCATCCGGAATACCAGGGCTTGATTTCGAACTTTCTTGGCCCGGAAATCAGATCACACCCTGATCCATCATCGCATCGGCGACCTTTCTGAAGCCTGCGATGTTGGCACCGTGCAGGTAGTTTCCGGGCACTCCGTAGGCCTCTGCGGCTTCCAGACTCACCGCGTGGATGCGTCCCATGATCGCCTTGAGCTGGCGATCCACTTCCTCGCGGGACCAGAACATCCGCTGGCTGCCCTGCGCCATTTCGAGCGCGGAGACCGCCACACCACCTGCGTTCGCCGCCTTGCCCGGACCGTAGAGCACGTTCTGCTCGATGAAGCAGTGCTGTCCCTCGGGCGTCGTGGGCATGTTGGCACCTTCGGAGACGGCAATGACACCGTTGTCGACCATGGCCGCGGCGGCAACGCCGTCGATCTCGTTCTGGGTGGCCGACGGGAATGCCACCTTCGCGGGAATCGTCCAGAGCGGACTGGAGCCGGCCGAGAGATCATGATCGTGGTACGTGACGCCGTCGTGGGCATCGGCATACTCGGATATCCGACCCCGTCGGTTGTTCTTGAGATCCATGATCCAGGCGAGCTTGTCACGATCGATGCCGGCCGGATCGTGGATGTAGCCCGTCGAATCGGACATGGTGATCACCTTCCCCCCGAGATCGATCACCTTCTCCGTGGTGTACTGGGCGACGTTGCCGGATCCCGACACCAGACAGTCCATTCCCTCGAGCGTGAGATCACGGGTCCCGAGCATGTCCGATGCAAAGTAGACGGATCCGTATCCGGTCGCCTCGGGACGGATGAGACTGCCACCCCAGTTGACATGCCGCCCGGTCAGGACACCCGTGAAGGTGTTGGTGATCTTGCGATACTGGCCGAAGAGGTAGCCGATCTCCCGGCCGCCCACCCCGATGTCGCCCGCCGGGACGTCGGTATCGGGCCCGATGTAGCGATACAGCTCCGTCATGAACGCCTGGCAGAACCGCATCACTTCCGCATCGCTGCGGCCCCGGGGATCGAAATCACTTCCTCCCTTGCCGCCGCCGATCGGCTGGGTCGTGAGACTGTTCTTGAAGACCTGCTCGAATCCGAGGAACTTGAGAATGCTGCGATTGACGCTGGGATGGAATCGCAGGCCTCCCTTGTAGGGACCGATCGCACCGTTGAACTGGACCCGGTAGCCGCGATTGACATGCACCTCGCCCTGGTCGTCCATCCAGCTCACCCGGAACTGGAGAATCCGCTCGGGCTCGACGATCCGATCGAGGATGCTGGCGGCCCTGTATTCGGGATGCCGATCCACGACCTTCTCCAGCGAGACGATGCATTCCTCGACGGCCTGCAGGTACTCGTGTTCTCCGGGATTCCGCTCCGAGAGTGCATGCATGAACTCATTGACGAAGGGGGATCGCGCCGATGTCTGCTCGATGGTGGTGCTCATGCCACGGTTCCTGAAATGAATGGGATGGGCCCCTCTGGGGCGTTGGGGTGCCACAGTGTACCCGACCGGAGACGCTCCCGGAGGATTGTCAAGGCAGGACCCATCCCCATCCGACGTTGTTTCCATGGGCGTTCCCCTTCATTCACCGCTGCACCACCACGATGCCAACCAGGCACCGTTCCCCCCCATTCCCGAAGCGCTGCAGGAGCTCCGGAACCAGATCGACGAGATCGACCACCAGTTCATCGCGCTGCTGGCCCGACGAAATGCGCTGGTGGCTTCGGTCGCGGACGTGAAGCGGACCTCCGGCGTCCCGATCCGGGATACGGGACGGGAGTCCGCCCTGCTGCAGGACCGGCGCGGACTCGCGGGCGAAAGCGGCATCCGACCCGAAGTCATCGAGAGCCTCTTCCGCGTGATCCTGTGGGCCAGCCGAGATCGCCAGGCCTCGCTCAGGGCCGCAGTGCCGGTTCGCATCGAACCACGCACGATCGCGATCATCGGAGGACACGGCGGCATGGGACGATGCCTCGACCGGATCTTCACCATGCTCGGGCACCGGGTGCTGGTCGCGGATCTCGACACCGAACGAACCGGTCCGGAAATCGCCCGCGAAGCCGACGTGGTGATCATCGCCGTCAGCATCGAATCGACCCTGGAGGTCATCCGCGAGATCGGCCCCGCCTGTCGGCCGGACTCGCTCCTGATCGACATCACCTCCATCAAGCAGGAACCGGTCGAGGCCATGCTGGAAGCCAGCGCGTGCAGCGTGATCGGCACGCATCCGCTCTTCGGACCGTCGCTCCATTCGCTCCAGGGACAGCGAATCGTGCTGACGCCGGGCCGTCTCGTGGGCGACACCGACTGGCTCGCCTGGCTCGGAGACATGCTCGCAGCGTGTGGACTCACCCTGCTGGAAAGCACCCCCGCGGATCACGATCGCGCCATGGCCATCGTGCAGGTCCTCACCCACTATTCGACGGAGGTGCTCGGACGAACCATGCAGAAACTCGACGTCTCGGTCCAGGAGACGTTGCGCTTCACTTCACCGATCTACCACATGGAGCTGCTGATGACGGCCCGGCACTTCGCCCAGTCCGCGGACCTCTACGCATCGATCGAAATGTCGAACCCCAACCGCGATCGGGTCATGCAGGAGTTCCGGAATGCCGCCGAGGAGCTCCACGACGCCATCTCCACGGGCGACCGGGAGTCGTTCCGATCCCTCTTTGCGGAGGTCGAGTCGTTCTTCGGCGAATTCTCGCAGACCGCACTGGAACAATCGAGCTTCCTGATCGACCGACTGGTCGAACGGAACTGATCACCGGTAGCGGGATCCAGGAAGCCACCGGATGGGGTCGAGCCCGTAGAACCGTCGGAACTGGTCGTAGAGATCGGGCCGGCATCGCTTCAGGGCCGACGGCGCATCGATGAACACCTCGGTGGATACGGCGAAGAACTCCGCGACATTGGTGACGCCGTACTCGCGGATGACGTCGCGGGACCCACGCTCGTAGATCGCCCGGATCTCCTCGAACTCACGGGTCATCACGCTGTTCCATTCGCCGTAGTGGGACCGGTCCCGCAGCGGCGGCGTCCCGTTGGTCATGCCGGTGAGCATGTCGAGCGTGTGGGCGAACTCGTGGTACACCACGTTGCAGCCGCGTCCCGGGTGACGGGCCGACTCGAATGCATCGCGCCAGGACACGATCACCGGACCGTTGAACCAGGCCTCGCCGAGATTCGCAGTACCTTCGTGGACCAGTCCGTCTTCATCCACATGTTCACTGCCCTGCACGTACGCTTCGGGATACACGAGAATGGACCGCACGTTGCGGTAGTAGCCGTGATCGTGATCCAGAAGCAGCACCCCGGCCATGGCCGCGATGAGCACCCGGATCCGATCGTCGATCTCCACCCCGTTGCAGCCCTCCCAGTACTTCTCGTCGATGATGATCCGGATGCAGTCCCGCAGACGCGAACGCTCACCGGAATCCAGCCGAGCCCAGAGCCCGAAGTCGGCCTCGAGCACCGACTCCCAGGCGGTCGGAAAGGGCTCGGCCAGCAGCTTCTTGCGATGATGATTGGAGAGCAGCGACATGTGTTCATGAGGGTATCCGTTGGACAACGGTCCGGGCGGATGAAGTCGTCGGCAACCGGAACAATGGGCTCGGACCGGCCTGGAGACCCCGTGAATGAGGTTATCATGAAAATGAACCGAACCGGCCCCGATCGTGCGTCGTACGCAGGTCAGCCACGGGGGCCCCGGCGTTGCCTCCAAGGATCCACCCCATGACCCAGCACGAGGAACCGGAGATGACCACCAGTCAACTCGACATCAAACACGTATCCGAGCAGGTCCAGGCGGCCAGCGAACCGTTCCGTCGATTGGAACGGGAGACCCACGAGATCATCGTCGGGCAGGATCAACTGCTGCATCGGATGCTGATCGGACTGCTGGCCAACGGTCACCTCCTCATCGAGGGCGTTCCGGGGCTTGCCAAGACCCTGGCGATCTCGACGCTCGCCGACGGCATCGAAGCCCCCTTCCAACGCATCCAGTTCACGCCGGACCTTCTCCCGGCGGACATCGTGGGAACTCTGATCTACCGACCCGATGACGGCGAGTTCGTCGTCAACAAGGGCCCCATCTTCTCGAACGTCATCCTGGCGGACGAGATCAACCGCGCCCCGGCCAAGGTCCAGAGCGCCCTGCTGGAGGCGATGCAGGAGCGTCAGGTGACGATCGGCAAGGAAACCCATTCCCTGCCGGCCCCGTTCCTCGTCCTCGCGACGCAGAATCCGGTCGAGCAGGAGGGAACCTACCCCCTGCCCGAAGCACAGGTCGACCGCTTCCTCATGAAGGTTGTGGTGACCTATCCGACCCGGGAGGAGGAACTGGTGATTCTCGATCGGATGTCCTCGACGCAGGAACCCAAGCGGGTCCAGCCCGTCATGAGCCCGCAGGACATCCTCGAAGCCCGACGCATCGTCGATTCGATCTACCTGGACGAGAAGATCGCGAAGTACATCGTCGATCTCATCTATGCGACCCGTGAACCCGCCCGCTTCGGTACCGATCTGGCCAGCCTGGTCGAGTTCGGAGCATCTCCGCGGGCCACGCTTGCCCTCTCCCTCTGCGCGAAGGCGAACGCCTTCCTCGACGGAAGAGGCTATGTGGTCCCGCAGGACGTCAAGGACCTCGCGCCCGACGTGCTGCGACACCGGATCGCCACCACCTACGAGGCGGAAGCCGAGGAGAAGACCTCGGACGACATCATCCAGACCATCCTGCAGCAGGTCCGCGTGCCCTGATCGAGGACCGGCCCCACTGCTTCTCTTCACCAACCGTTTCTTGCTCGTAAGGAAACCGGGATGATCCCTGCTGAGCTGCTCAAGAAGATACGACGAATCGAACTCCGCACCTCACGGACCGTGAACGACGTCCTCGCCGGACAGTATCACTCCGCATTCAAGGGGCGCGGCATGGAGTTCGAGGAGGTGCGTCAGTACCAGATCGGGGACGACGTCCGCACGATCGACTGGAACGTGAGTGCCCGCACCGGCGAACCCTTCGTCAAGGTGTTCCGCGAAGAACGGGAATTGACGGTGATGCTCCTGGTCGACCTCAGTGGATCCCAGAACTTCGGTACGCATCGCCAGTTCAAACGCGAGCTCGTCGCGGAGATCGGAGCCACCCTGGCCCTGTCGGCCATTCGAAACAACGACAAGGTCGGCCTGATCTGCTTCACCGATCGGGTCGAACTCTTCGTCCCTCCGCGCAAGGGCCCCCGCCACGTCCTGCGGGTCATCCGGGAACTGCTCGCGCTGGAGCCCGAGGGCCGGGGCACCGACCTGTCGGTCGCCCTGGAGTACCTCAATCGGATCCAGAAGCGCAAGTGCACCGCATTCATGATCAGCGACTTCATCGACTCCGGGTTCGAATCCGCGATGCAGATCGCACGCAGAAAGCACGATCTGATCGCGGTCGACGTACGCGACCGCTTCGAGGAGGAGATTCCGCGGATGGGTCTGGTCGAAGTCCGGGACAACGAGACCGGCCACGGCATGCTGCTGGACACGGGATCACGCACGGCGAGGGATGCCTACCGCAGGATGACCGAACAGGCCGAGAACGAACTCGACACCTGGATGAATCGATACCGGATCGACCGCCTGACCCTCCGGACGGGCGAGGCCTTCGTCGAGTCCCTGAGCCGATTCTTCAAACGTCGTGAAGCGAGGATGGAACGATGAGCCGCATGATGAGCCACATCCTGTTGGCCCGACTGCTCGTGGCGGCGCTGCTCCTGGCACCCCCTGCTGCGTGCAGCCGCCCGGCGGACACGGGTGCATCGGATTCGTCACGGACGACGGCGACGCGTGGTCCGGTCGAACTGACGGTCACGGTCGATTCCGACACGATCGAAACCGGCACTCCGCTGACGGTCGAACTTCGCGCGCTCGCCCCGGACGACGTCGAACTCGCAATGCCGCTGCTGGAGATTCCGGAGGATGCCCTCATCGCGGGCTTCCACGTGCTCGAGAACGAACTGCTTCCGGATTATCCCGACGGTGAACGTCGAACGTGGACCCAGCGCGTGGTACTCGACACCTTCGAGACCGGAACGCTGCAGATTCCCGGCGTCACGGCACGATTCACGGATCGACGCGGCGCCGTCGAAGTGACGGGGTCGGTCACGACGGATCCCATCGAGATCACCATCCGATCCTACGCGGCCGAGGACACTGCGGGTCTTCGCGACATCCGCGGTCCGGTCTCGATTCCCCTGACCAACTGGGGCCTGTGGCTGCTCCTGGGCGGCGCGACCCTGCTGGCCGCGGGCATCGTGATCATCCAGATGGTTCGTCGCCCCGGACGGGGAACGCCGCCGCCGCTCCCCCCCCATCTCCTGGCCCAGCGCCAGCTGGACGCCCTGGAGTCGGAACGCCTTCTGGAACGACGATGCTTCCAGCCGTACTACGTACGGCTCACCGACATCCTTCGCCACTACATCGAAGGCCGCTTCGGAATGCTGGCTCCGACTCGAACCACGCCGGAATTCCTCGATGACATGCGCGGCAGCGACACACTGCCCGCACCGCAGCAGTCCCAGTTGCACGCATTCCTTCGCATCGCCGATCTGGTGAAGTTTGCCCGCCATGAACCACCGATCGACCAGGGCGAGCAGGCCCTGCACATGGCGAGGTGCTTCGTCGTCGATACCCAGCCGCGAACCGTGACGGCGGAGGAGACCGACTGATGTTCCTCTTCCAGCAACCATCCATCTGGTTCCTTCTCCTGATCCTGTTGATTCCGCTGCTGTGGTGGAGATGGTCACGGGGGACGCAACGTGCATTCATGCCGTGCTCGACCACTCGTGTCATGTCGAAGCTCCCCCGCACGTGGGTGGTCCGTACCCGGTGGATCATTCCGGCCCTACGCACCATCGCACTGGTGGCCCTCATCGTCTGCATTGCACGACCGCTGCGTGCCGATCAGCAGACCCGTGTCCACGCCGACGCCGTCGCCATCGAGATGGTCGTGGACCGATCCGGCAGCATGCAGGCCCTCGACTTCGTGCGCAACGGCCAGAACGTGACCCGACTCGATGCGGTCAAGGCCGTCGTGGAGGACTTCGTCCTCGGCGTCGACGAGATGGAAGGCCGTGAGAACGATCTGGTCGGGCTGATCACCTTCGCCTCCTTCCCGGACAGCAACTGCCCCATGACCTTCGATCACGTCCACCTCAGCCAACGCCTGGGCCAGGTCGAAGTCGCCACCGAAGCCGAGGGGCCACTGACCGCCATCGGCGACGGGCTGGCTCTGGCGATCTCACGCCTGACCTCCCTCCAGGATCGTGCGGACATCCGCAGCGACGACGAAATCAAGAGCCGGGTCATCATCCTGCTCACCGATGGAGAGGAGACCGCCGGCGACATCACGGCTCGCAAGGCCGCCGAAATGGCGGCAGCCTTCGACATCAAGGTCTACACCATCGGCGCGGGCACGACCGGCATCGTCCCGGTACTCGGCAAGGATGCATTGGGCCGACAGATCGTCCAGCGCATGGAGACCAAGCTCGACGAGGAGACGCTTCGTGAAATCGCGAGCATGACGGGCGGCCAGTACTTCAGAGCCACCGACACGGAATCGCTTCAATCCATCTACAAGCGCATCAACGAACTCGAGACGACCGAGATCATCGAACGGCAGTACGAGCAGTTCGCGGACATGTCGGTCGACTCCGTCCGGTTCGGCGGCTTCACCTTTCCTCCCCTGCTGATCGTGCCTCTGCTGGCCCTGCTTCTGGAGGTTCTGCTTTCAAGTACCCGGTATCGGAGGCTGCCCTGATCATGGATCCCCGCTTCAACAACCTCGAGGCACTCAACTGGCTCTGGGCCGTGCTGGCCATCGCCGTCGTGATCGTCCTGTCCTACAAGGCGAGGAAGGCGGACCTGCGTCGACTGGGGACGGCATCGATGGCCCGCCGAATCACCGCGGGCATGAGCATGCCCCGCAAGCGGATCCGGTCCGTGCTCGTGCTGGTCGCACTGGTGCTGATGGTCTTCAGCCTGATCGATCCTCGATGGGGAGTCCGGTACCGGGAGGTCAGACAACAAGGCATCGATGTGTTCTTCGTTCTCGACACCTCCAGATCGATGCTGGCCGAGGATGCCAAGCCCAATCGGATGCTTCGCGGCAAGCAGTACATCGAGGATGTCCTCGAGACCCTGGGCGGGGACCGCGTCGGACTCATCACCTACGGTGGACAGGCCGGCGTGGCCGTCCCGCTGACGCTCGACTACGGTTCGGTCCGGCTCGCCCTCGACGAGATCCAGGCGAGGGAAGGGCGTCGGGGCGGCTCGATGACCGGAGATGCCGTTCGGCTTGCGGTCGACTCCTTCACCGACGAGGTCGAGGACTTCAAGGCCATCGTGGTGCTCAGCGATGGCGACGACATGGGCAGCTACCCGGTGGAAGCCGCGGCTACGGCCGCGGAACGAGGAATATCCGTCTTCACCGTCGGACTCGGCGATGCCGCGGAAGGAGGCCGGATCCCGATCGAGCAGGACGGCCAGCGCCGCTACCTCACCTGGGAGGGACAAGAAGTGTGGTCCACACTCAAACCCGATCTGCTTCAGGAAATGGCCCTGGCCGCCGATGGCGCGTACATTCCCGCCGGGACGGGCAATGTCGACATGGCCACCATCTATGAGGATGTCATCGCCGACGGAAGCGGCCGTGAAATCGAGACCGCACGCATCGAACAACACATTCCCCGCTACCAATGGTTCGCGGCGATGGCCCTGCTGCTGCTGCTGATCGACAGCTTCATGTCGGAACGACGCTCCGGCCCCTCATCCTCGGAGGTCGCCTACTCATGATCCCGATGCTCGCCTTCAGCCTGCTGCTGACCACCGTCACACCCGCCGCACCGACTACCTCGGGGTCCTATCGCGCCCTCGTCCTCGACAGTGAGCAGGCGATGCTGGATGGACGCTACCAGGACGCCATCGACGCGATCGATGCCGCCCAGCGGCGTCTTGAATCCCCTTCCGCCGATCTGACCTACAACCGAGCCGTGGCCAACTACCGCATGGGGAACTGGACCGATGCGGCCGCGGGGTTCACGGATGCCATCGCACGCTCCGACGATCCGTCCCTGCTCAACGACTCGATCTACAACCTCGGAAACGTCACGCACCAGCAGGTGGTCGAATCGCTGCAGTCCGGCGATCAGAGCGGTGCCCAGCAGGCGATCGATCAACTCGACGCCGCCCGCACACAGCTCGACACCGCCCTTGGACACTATCGCACCGCCATTCGTTCGAACCCCACCGACGAGGATGCCCGTGCCAATGCCGAAATGACCTGGAATCTGATGAAGCAACTTCAGCAGATGAAAGATCAGCTGGAGCAGCAGAATCAGCAGCAGCAGCAGGACCAGCAGCAGCAGCAGGACCAGCAGCAGCAGCAGCAGGACCAGCAGAGTCAGCAGCAGCAGCGGAGC
>MDTG01158663.1_pt1 | contig 13034 bp, 12 predicted proteins | sample 811421 | NCBI WGS metagenome assembly MDTG01 (sample SAMN05326645, study PRJNA326480) | marine metagenome | isolation source: seawater | place: Pacific Ocean: South East | collected 2011
ATCATTGAGGTGAGCGACTATTTGAATATACGCTTCACAAACAACAAGCACCAAGACCACAAATACCGCAAACGGTGAGAAGACCGCCAACAATTTGTTGTGCGCCCATTTCTCTTCCACCCAACTCAAAGTTGAATGCGGGCAGGAAGCCCAACACTTTTTGCGGAGGTGTGGCAAGAAGGTGCAAACCGCCAACCGTAGCGACAGTAGCGCAAACAATCATACCACTCTTTGTTTCAGTCCAAGTACACAAACCTTTCAACATTCATTCACTCTCCATTTTCTTTTTCCATATTGGAATCCTTATCATTATTCATTTTGGCCTTTGCCATATTCGCAATCAAACCAACAAGGAACGCACCTGCTATTCCTTTGAAGTAGCCACCGCCCATTGTTTCGGCTCTTGAACCAAATGGTGTCAAATCAGCAGTAGCGATTGACTGTCCTGTAATTCGCCCATCACCTTCGGGATATACGGTGTCCATGCTTGATTCATCAATCATGGTATCTTGAGCCTCAATACCTTCGGCTCTCCATGTTCCACTTTCACGGCCTTGTAAATCCTTGATGTAATCCGAAGCCTTAGACCTATTCATTCCACCCTTCACACGGCCACCAAGTTTGTTGATTTTGTATTTTTGACGGTCACTAATTGGGTCGTCATATGCGTTGAATTCCTCCGCATTATAACCGAATGGGTCATATTGATTCTCGGAATTCCTACTTCCAATTATCCTTCCTTCACCGACAGGATAAAAGCCATCTTCTTCGGCCTCATATTCTTCTGCACCTCCAACGAAAGGTGAGCGTCTTGAAGGCAAGCCCATTTGACCCATACCAAATCGTGCGCTTCCACGATTCATACGCTTATTATCACGCTTGCGCTTCATATTCGTATTTGGATTGTGTTCGGCTCTTGAAATCGGGGTGTAATCAGCAGTTGCGGTTATGTCACCAATTACTCTCCCATCTCCTTCGGGGAAGAATCCTTCGGTGGCGAATCCCATATTATCAAAGCCTTCTGCCCTCGCACCAAACGGTGTAAAATCTGTTGTTGGCGTGGATTGCCCTATAACATTTCCTTCGCCTTCGGGCATTACAGTATCAGCAGGTGATTCTTGGAATGCAACCATTTCTGTTTCACCATCGGCTTCAAAAGTATCGGCACACTTCATGCAACCGCTTGTGCAACCGCAACCATGACTTTCGGCTCTTGACCCAAACGGGGTCAAATCAGCACTTGCGATTGATTGTCCCGTAATTCGCCCATCACCTTCGGGATATACGGTGTCCATACTTGATTCATCAATAACAACATCTTCGGCCATTGGGTCGGCACTATATTCCATCATTTCACCGTGTCCTCCGCCATGTGCTTCAAAGGATTCAGCACTATACACATCGGCTTTACCTTCAACAACGGTTGGATTGACTCTTTCAACGCTATATTCACTTTCAAAGGTTTCAGCCTCCGAAGATTCAGCACTCATTGATTCAGCGTTCATAGCACCCGAAATCTTATCATCAATTTGCTTGGCAAGGAACTCCTTGACTTTTTCACGGTTCTTTTCTGCGCTATTATCCATAAACATGATTTCATCAACATGGAATGAAACACCACCTTGACGGACACCATCTTTCATCCCCAAAGGAACATAATTGACGATTCCTGCTTGTCCTGCTTGGCGAAGGTCATAGTCTTGACTGATAGATTTTGGGTCGGGGAACACCATTGTTTTCGTAGTGCCATCTGCGTATTGCACAACAACTGTTCTCAATTTGAGTGTGCCATCCTGCCACGGCATTGTCTTTTCAGCAAATGCAACAGGTGTGCCTCCATTATCATCGGCAGTTCCTTCTTCATAATACAAAGAACAGAAAGGCCATTCTTTCTTTTGTTTTTCATCCGCTTTATCGGCCATGACATATTTAGCGGTGGAGAGGTCACCATTTTGACCACGCTCTCCATTCCACAAGTCCTTGCTCCAAATAAATAGACTACGAACCATTTATCTCAATCCTAATTTCTATCTCTCGCTTTTACTATATGAATCCATTTCATATTTTCCTCAATTGCATGGTTTGTGAACCATCTCTCGCAACAGCCATAGCCCCATAATCACTCATCACGGAAACATCATAATTTTTAGACCATTCGCCAACTGTCATGCGTTGCCCCATATCATCTGTATAGGTGGCATTTTGTTGTGGTGATGTTGCTTTCAAAGTGTATGGGTCGGGAAGGTGTGGTCTGTCTTGGAACGGTGAAAGTCGTTGTCCTTTGTATAGTGTTGGTGGTGCGTTGTTGATGGCTTGACACCATGCTTCTGCACCTTCGGGGCAAACTCGGCAACAAGGAGTATTCCATTTTCTATATGAATCGCGTTGATTCAATTCAACACCTTCAACCGCACCACTATTTCCACTATATGTTGTGGAATCTGTATATGGTGCGCCCCCTCCAATGTCATCGCTCACTTCTTCAACATCTTCGTTTTCAGCCATGAAATCAACAACAGGTGTTGCCATATCGGGGCGTGTGGAAATTGGCCCGCCACCATATTGTGTGAATGACGGTTGGAGGTTCACAGGTTGATGTGATACCACTTGAAATGGCATATCGGTGACTCTTGAATATCCCGATGCAAACGCATTGTCATAATTCACATCTGTTAAAGTCGGGCGAACACCCAATGCCCCTCTATCGTTTCGCAAGGTATCGCTTGTAGCAGGGAGAACATCACGATATAGTGCGCCTTGATGCCCGCTATCCAACCCGATAGGTGAAATGGTCGGCACAATAGCAGGATTTTCCACTATTGCTCGCTCAATTTCACTTGGGCTTGCATCAGCACCAAACACTTCGGTTGTCTTTTGCCCTGCACGATACGCAACATATCCAAGAACGCCTAATGTTGCGATTTGAACCAATGTCGGGCTACTTGACATATCATCATTTTGATGAACGACTATATCAACACTTTCATATTTGCTCAAGAGTTCATCAACGAATCAAGTTTTTCCTTTTCTTCTTTGAGATAGGATTCATTCATCCGAATTTGGCCTTTTGCTCTCTCTATTGCTTGTTGTTTTTCTCGTTCTAAGCCATATTCACCGCTTAGTTGTTGTTTCAAAGCCGCAACGCGAGTGTTGATTTCTTCTTGAATATCCATAGACTCATATTTATCAATGATTGCTTGGTTTTCATCAATTCTCTTTTGATAACGGTCAATCTCGTTTTGGATTTGTGGTGTGGCTCTTGCTATTTCATTGAAGCGTTGCCACTTTTCCATTGTTTCCAAATGAGGCATGAAATCATAATTGTTGACCGACACAATGCTTCTCCGTCTTTGGTAAAGATTTGGTTCATCATCCTCAAATGCTTCTTTGGAAGGTTTGTAAGAGGCATTCCTGCGGTTTGACGACTTTCTCAATGTTTTCACATCGGGCAGAACCTTTGAACATTGTAAGGCATAAACGATTTGATTCAATGTAAGAAGACCCTTTGCGAGCGTATCACCTTTGTATTTCTTGGATTCATCCCAATAAGATACGGTTTGTGGCCTCATATCACGCCCTGTGATTGGATTTGCCCCACCATTAAAATAACTGTTGAGATAGGTTTTACGCAACAATTTGCGTTCCGCGCCTGTAAGAGTGTTTCTTCTGTTGCTCTTTAAGTCCATAGCATCTTTTCGTACCTTCGCTATGACCCCTGCATCAACCTCTTCTCCTTCTTGTTGCCTCAAAATATGGTAATTGTATGATGAGTTTTCAGCACTCAAAATAGCCATTGTATCAGCCATCAAAGCATCATATTCATTTGTAGTAATCCGTTGTCCGTTCTTGAAGCGCACATCGTAATAGTCTTTGAATCCGTAATCGGGTAAGCCAAGTGCCATCACTTCACCTGTGGATGGTTGATAGCGATAATACACCGTCATGGTTTTTGATGTGGGTCTGCCTGTCTTCTTATGTGGTATTCCTTTATTGCGAAGTGTCCATATAGTGTCTTGTGCGTTGCGATACAAATTGTTTTGTACGCGCTTTTCCTTCATCAGTTCAACATATGTGCGCCCCAAAGTTTCCGCCATAACAGGAGTCATAAGACCTTTCAAATCCCCACCGACACATTGTTCGTTTTCCACCAAATCCCAAACAGGCACTTCTTCGTCAAGAGTCCACATTCTCCCATTGAAGAATACACCGTCAGCCTCGTCAAAACCCCTGCGCTCTTGCATATCATTTTGGTAGTCTTGAATAGCCACTTGTTCATAATACTCTTTAGTATCTCTTGGTTGCGCGCCTGTGGCAAGGTGCGTAAGGAATTTGTCATACGATTTCCACTTTTTCATAGCGGATAGCCCACTCGCCCATGCGGTGTAATTGATTTTTGATTTGGTTAATTTTTCAGCCATAAACTCACCTTCATGTGCTTCTAAGGTAGTAGCCCTCATTAACTTTTTCCTGTCTATGGCTAATCCGAGAAGAATTAGACCTGTTCCTAAACCAAACGGGCCGATTCGCATATCCTCATCTTTGTGAGCGACTATATGAATCTAATTGAAAAAAGAAGGCAAAATACCCTTTACAGTTTGACTGTGAATCAATTCATTTGTGTTCATATCAGCCGATGATATAGCAGGGGTTTTGAATGCTCTTTTGAAGGCTTTTGCAGAACGAGCGATTTCGTTTTCAGTCAAAGGCTCAACCGTTCCGAGATTACCAAAGTTTTCTCGGACTACACCTGTTGGCGTATTCCATGTTTGTTCAAGTGCAAAGGTTTCTGCCGCACCGCTTGACCAATCCCTTGAGGCTTTACCCCCCAAACCGATAACGGCCATCAAATCGCTTACCGTTCCATGCTGATGATATTCGGTCAATTCTTTTTTGGCGAAATCCTCATATGACATTGTTCCTTTTGCGGTGATAACACCTTTCGGTGCATCTTCTTCATCAAGAGGCAACATATCCTTGCTGAACAACGATTTCAGCCAATTCATATGAGGTCACCTGCGCCTGTCCGTGAATCCTTATGCAATAGCGGAAGGCGTGTTGGTGTTGGGAACGGCATTTTTGAGGGTGCTTTCGGCACTAAACTCACAGGAATGGGTTTCTTTCGTGTGGGTGCTTCAATATCAGTCATGGTTGCGGCTCTTTCAAGAGGGTTGCTCATCATACCTGTTCGGGTTCTCATCACCGAATGTGCCATGTTTTCCGCATCAATCACAAGTTGTGGTTGATTGCCGTTTGAATAGTGTGTGTTTGCCCCCCCGAATACCTGCTTCATCGGCACTTCGGGTCGTATCTCATCGGAGCGCACTTCTTTGATGGTCGCCATGTTGCGAACCTTTTCCATAATGTCTTGTTGTGCCGAAAAGTGTTCAGCCCCTTTTCCAACATAATTGAACGATGTGGTACGCAGATTAGCCATGATAACCAATCTTACTTGATGCTTTTACTATATGAAATCAACGCCAACGAGCAAATTGTTGTCGGAGGTTTTTGTTAATCATGTCTTGTTGTTGAGCATCATAGGTGACATCGTAGCGAGCCATATGAGAATGAACAGGCAACGGTGAATCTCTTGCCGCCATTGAACGAGCAGGACTCATCAAAAAAGCATCATCGGGATTCAACCCTGCATCGTCATAAAGCGGTGCAGACCAAGAAGGATAAGGGGTCAAATCTTCAAACTCGCCTCTTGTGAGCATTTGGCGTGGCTCATCAACCGAAGCATTGAATGATTCAGCCTTCTTTTCTTTGAGCATACCCAATACGAAAAGCCCCCCAATTACAACAAGGGGTACGACTTGATATGAAAATGGGCGAGATATTCTGTCGTAATAGTCTTTTTTGACACCCTTTTTCTTGCCAAACCTTGCATAACGAACCATCTATTCCACCTTGCACTTTCTATCAAACATCATTCCTGCTATTCTGTTCCCGATTTTCATATTTTGACTCAAAACATTGGCGACAACGATTGATAACAACACTACACCTGTTTTACTATATGATGTTTTTACATTGAAAGCATTTGAGAGATAGAATCCTCCCACACCTGCACCAATTGAAATCAACGCATTGAAAATACCCGAGTTTTTATCGGAATAGGCTTCTTTACCCAATGAGCAATCATCTTCTTCAACATCATTTTCTGCTTCTTTTACTTCTTCTTTCATTTGTTTGTTTCCGCAACCGCAACCACTCATGCTAATGCCCCCTTTGTTGGAATAAAAATACCTTCAAGTGAATCTGTGGAAACTTGTTTGGCTTCTTTCATCCTTTCAGTCCACCCATTGTAAAAATCGCTATATTCTTTTTGCCATTTCTTTGTTCGGAATATAGCATCGGGAGCGGTCAAGCGCGGTATGAATAAATTTTCAATGTATTCAAAGACGCTCAAATATACGGCTAAACTTTTCTGTGCAACCCCCTCCATGTTAGGGATTTGCGCTATACTCCATGCAACCGCGTGAGGCACTTTGAAATAATTCAATCCGATTATCGTTAATCCGAAGCCAACCACCTTTTGATTCGTAATTGTTATCCCTGCAATAGTCCACGGCCATTCCCAAAACCATTTGAGTGATGAGCCAACATAAGGAATGTTCCATACTGCTGAATCAGCCAAGAGGTTTTGAGGTTTTGAAAGGAGAACAATACCGCCAAGCAAAACGCCTGTTGCACCAAGAATTGACATTCCCCGAAAAATGTAGTTGCCTACTTTTTTCAGTTCAACCATGCGCTTTCACCCGCCTCAAACCATTGAAGGTGGGCGAGTCAAAGGGTCATATGAGGTTGCATCCGATGTTGCGAATGGGTCATAAGAATATGATACAGAAGGTTCTGTTGCTTCGTTTCCTTGAGAACTCAAGTTATCATCACCCTCGTTTCCGCCTGTCCAATCCTCCATGAATCCTTGATTTGCCAAAGATTGTGTTGAATCAACCGAAGATTCGGCTTCACTTGTTTCTTTCTTCATATAGCGATTGTAAAGTGCAGGGGCGTTGTAGCCCAAAATAAGTGCGCCAACAACGCCAACAATTGTTCCCATAGACATCTTCATGGTATTACCTGCAAAAGAAGTGGATGATTTACTATATGAATCCTCCGCAGAAAATGTGTTCATTTTCCTGTCGTATTCTTCGGCAAAAATTGGAATCAAATTATTGGGGTTGAGTATTTCCAAGCGATTATCGTCAATTGATTGCTTACGAATGATATACATTGCGTGTTCTGCTTCGGGCAAACTCATACGAATAAACGGCAACACACCAATGAAATTGATGTTGGCGTTGCGAGCCATTCCACTATCTGCACCCTCCCAATCATCACCAACCATGAGGCTATATGTGTAATTTGGAGAGCCGAAATCACGGAATGCGCCATCAATCATACCCGTCATAGGCTTGCGGTAATTGTAATCGGGCAAATCCTTGTTCTTGTGTGAAGCAAAATAAACAGGGAATTGCATATCCAACAACTCAAGCGTTCTCTTGATAGCATCCACCACATCTTGTGTTGTGTTGAATCCGCTTTCAATGTTTGATTGATTCGTCAAACCAACCACGAAATAACCCGCATCAGCCCACTCATGCACCCTTTCTTTCACACCATCAATCAGCACCACTTCTTCGGCCTTGTGAGGGGGTCGCCTTCTTTTGGGTTCATCGGGTTTCGGGTCGGGAATCGTATGTCGGACTGTATTATCAAAATCAAGGAACAGATATTTGCGCCCGTCTTTGCGTTCAACTTTGAAATTAAGTGGAATATAGCGATTCTTCATTTGTCTCGCTTTCTCCATTTCGGGGGAATAGCCTTCGGCATCAAATCCGATACCTTCAAAATTGTAATTGCCTTTCTTGACTTGTTCCAATTCCTTGTCTTTGGCTTCTTGATATTTGGGGTGGCTCTTTTCTTTATTTGAGCAATCCATACAAATGAGGTCTGTGTTGAACCAACTCATTGTGTGGGTATTGGTTTTCTTATCACACCTATGGCATTGGCCCGACCACTTTTCAGCATTGAAAGTTTCAGCCCCATAAGGGTGAAACCCTGCGAAACCCGAACCTTTTGGTTCTTTTTCATATTTGGCTCTATATTCCTTATCGGTTTTTTCCGCCCATTCTTCAAACCGAGGGTGAAATGGCTTGAAACGCTTAGGTTCATCACCGTAAGTTCCCGTTTTTCTATCATAGCCTCTCATGTAATCATCAAACAAGACTCTCAAATAAGTGGGTGCATTGTCGTAGGAATAATCCGTTGAAGGTGTGTAATTTTTTGCATATTCGTAGTCCACAGTTTTTCCACAACTATGACAATACAAGTTTCCACTATACATTTCTTCAATATGAGCGCGCCCAAGTTTGTATAGGGGAATCCCCAAAGCCTTCATTTGATAAGGATTATTTGATAAGCAATCGGAATACGGACAATTTCTTCCTGTTCTCCAATTCCATTCTTTATTCCATTCTTCAAATGCGAAAGATTCAGCACTACGACTCACCTTCAAGTCGCCTTTCAAACCGAACCTTCGTTTGTAATCGTTGAATGACCCCTGCAAGGATGGTTTGTTCCATAAGATGTATTTTGAAAGCGCACCTGCCGTCATAGGTCTGTTCCAATGCTCATTTTTCTTGTGGCGTTTGTTATAGCGTTCCATACGCTCTTTGTCGCCATGCTTTGTGTAATCGGACATTCCTCTCGCACCAAAATGCGTGGTCTTAATTTTCTCACCGTCTTTATCCTCAAACACCGCCATGAGTTTCTTTTCCTTGTTGGTGCTTCGGCTCACATCAACACTATGAGGTCGTGCTTCGGCATCAAATGTTTCACTCCGATATTTCTTGACTTTCTTCGCAATTGATTTTGGTTGTTTGCTGAATTGTTTGCCTTTTTTGGTGTCTTTGCGCTTCTTTGCACTTGTTTTCTTGTATTCTTTATCCGTCAATGCTTTGATTGCCTTTTCGGGCAAATAGCGTTCCCCTGTTTTTGAAGAGTCTTGACCCGACTTGGTTTTCCAATTTTGGTCGCCCCATTTCTTGAGCGATTTTTGAGTCTTGGTTCTCTTAGAGGTCTTGTATGCCTTTTTGCCTTTACCCTTCATGGCTTCTTCGTATTCATCAGTCAAGGCTTGGGCTTTGCGAGCCGACCATTGACCTGCTTTTGTTCCCCAATCAGCCTTCGCAAGAATACGCTTGAATATGCGGTTTCGGACTTTCGCCCCTTCTTTGCCATATGTTTTCTCATATTTCTTGAGGCGAGCCTCTTCCTTTGAATCAGCATGGAATGTTTCAGCATCAAAATTGATTTTGTGGGAATGCTTATGCCACTCTCCGTTCTTATCCATTTCATCAGCCACCTTGAGCAAAACAGACTTCAAATAAGCGGTTTCTTTTTTCATCATTTGAGGTGATGGCATTTCATAATCACCATCCATTGATTCTTCGTTGATTTTGTGGTTGTCTTGAACCATGTAGGCAAGTTCGTTTGGATTATCAGCCAACCAATCCTTGACACAAGATTTCATACTCTTGTTCAATCTGTCATTTTGGTATCGTTCAAAACCCCATTGTTCCCACGAATACTTGACATTATCGTTCCAATAATTTTTCGTTTCTGTATCAACATCAGCATTGAAGGTTTCAGCGTTTTGTGTATCTCTTTTCATATCAATAAATGGTTCATCACCGATATTCAATGTTCCAAGTGAAGCGTTTATTCCAATTTCTGTATTCAAATCCAATTCGTCAAAAATGACATGATTTGGTGGATAGACTTTGTGAAGTAATCGTTTAGCGTGAGAGATTTCGCTTTTGTATTTGCGCTGATATTGTGGGTAATCTCCCGATTCTTCGGGATTCATATATTGAACGAATTTACCCGCTTCAACAATATGTTGGCGAGCCTTCTTTTTAGTTTCAAAAGAATCCTTCACCATGATAACCAATATCAAGTAAATGAACGACTATTTGAATGCGACGATTATTTTCGCATTAACAGATTCATAACAGTTCCAAGAATAATCGTTGCACCTGTGATACCAACAACCGCACCTGCACCATATCTCGCACCTGTCATAAACTCGCTTCCACCTTCTGCACCGAAGGTTTCTGCCCTGTTTTGAGCAAAGTCATTACCCATTCCAACAATTCCGAAATCGGTGGTTTGGCGTGTTCCATATGGTGAATCATATTCAGCATCCATTGTCATAACATCGTCATACTTACGGTGCATTTTGCTATGACGCTTATCCATAGCGGAAGCCTCATCTCGTCGGTCTTTCATAGATTGCTTATGCTTACCACGATGGCGCATTCCCATAGACTCATCCATTTTATCGTCATATCCTTGGCCTTCAAATTCAGCCCCGAATTCTTGTGCAACACCCCGACCAAGAGGCGGGCTTGCTATAATAGAATCAATAGGATTATACCCTTCAAGAGTTGCGTAAGGTTCGGAATTTTGCCATGACATATTATTCACTTGACCCGATTCCGCGTTAAGACTATATGAATCTGCACTTTTCTTCATTGACTTTTTTCGGCCTTCTTTTGAAAGTCGGGTCATACCCGCTTTGCCGTATTTTTTGACTCCTTGAGAGTATGCAACACGCTTACCAATCTCCATAGCCTCTTTATCCGAATAGCCTTTTGATTCGTAATCCTTAGCAACCTTGTTGGCGAGTTTATCAAAACGAGATTCAGCACCGAATGATTCCGCATCATGTTCTTCATCCGACCCGCACCCACAAGTTTCACAACCAAAGCATTCTGCACTTTTCTTGTCTTTGCATCCACAAGTTTCACAAGCAAATGATTCTGCATCATAACCTTCTCGGCCAATAGTGACTGCTTCAACACTATCAAGTGTGCCATCTCGCATTTGTTCTCGTTGTTGGGGGTAATCATCACTCCCATCAGCAAGAATCTGTGCCGTACTGATTCTTGGAGGTGAGTTCATATAGCCTTCCCAACCAATACCCTTTCTTACAACAATAGGCATATCATCATCGTAATACTGCAATTCTTGTTTGAGGTCTTTTACTTTCCTGCCATACCAATCAGCCTCAAAAATTTCCGCCCTGTAATCGCCTTGGTGTCCACGACCACTCTTTGAAGGGGTCTTGGAGGATTTTCGCCTTCTATCAGCCGATAGGCTTCTTCCAACACTTACATTGGTTTTGAAACGACCATCTTTGGTTCGGGTCACATAGCGATTTCCGATACGGCTTCTTTTTGACATAGCAAACAATATCAATTTACGGGATTACTATATCAATTCACCGCAATTTCTCATACGCATAATATGTCAAATATGGCCCTGTAAGCATCAATTCCTGCATCTTGTTCAAAGCCCATTCTTTCGGCATTTCAACACCGAAATAAATCCTCTTTTCATCACCACTCCATTCCCATAACGAAGATGTGAAATCAATGACCTTACCATCAACAATGTTCCATGCGTGTTCAATCGGTATTGGTATCGCAGAACTTATCATGTAGCCTTCACAATAACCCACACCTTCTTCTTGCATCATAAACAAAGCGTTTTGATAACATTCCTTCAATTGTGGTTGATAATATGACTTCTCCAACAATTCATTCATGCGCTCATCATCACGCTCATAATACTGTCCGTTATCCATAAGCCATTTGAAATACCTTGAGCATAGAAAAACCCCCATCTCATCAGTCCAACCCCATATGCGACCTGCACTTTTGGAGTACATATCATCCATCTGTTGCAGATATTGGAACAAGAAGTCCTTTGCACCCGAACCATCATCAGCAGGACTCGTCATATCGGTTGATTTGCAGACCGACTATATGAATCAGCACATCCCTCAAGTTGGGCCTCTTGCCTGTTAAGTGTGGGAGGCAAGCGCGTTTTCTGTTTCGGTAATGCGTTTTTTTTGGCAGTAGTTGTCCAGACTACTCCGCATGGATAATCGCAGTTCAAATCCGTAGTTTGGATAAGGTTGCTCAAGAATCGGGATTCATCGTTTCATCCAATTTGTCTTTGACAAATCGTTGGAATAAAAGATAGCCAACACCGACTGTTCCTGCAACATATCCAATGCTCTTGAGTGTTGATGATGTTTCACTTGCGAAGGATTCAGCATCAAAGACATAATGCAAACACTTTGGAGTTGAACAAAGCGCACCTAATGTGTTGGGGTGGGAATAATCAACAGGTTTCTCATTACAGACTATGCACATTTTCTTGGATTCAGCGTCATAGTCCTCATAATCTTCAAACCCTTCTCGTAATTGACCTTCATAGGTGTAAGGGTAATCATCGTAGCCTTCATCGGGGTTTTCAAGCATCCACCGCATCCTATCTAATTCGTATTGAATGCCCTCTCCTTGTAATTGCATCTGTTCATGCCATTCAAAGATGCTATCAAATACTTTTGCTTTGACTTCATTAGAATAACTCTCCGCACTCAAATGGTCTTGAGCCGCACTCCTATAACACCGCAAGCATATCCGTTTTCTTGCTGATGGCCCAAAGGTAATCATTCCTTTATTATCAACCGAATCAAGTGTTTCAACAATTCTGCTTTCATTCAAATGATATGGATAATGAATCCTATCCCAATTTACATTTTGACCGCACCTTGTAGTATTGGTGTAGCCCCGCCCACTACAAACATGAGCAGGGGAATCATCCTTGTATCGGAATGCTACAATTGGACTTTCAGCCTCAAAATCTTCATAATCTCGTTTATCCCAATCCTCCCAAAACTTGTCGGGATTGTCAAGCATCCAAAGAATCCTATCCATCCTATCGGCTATCTCATCACTTTGCAGTTGCATATTTTCATGCCAAAGGAGTATTTTGTTAAGGACTCTTGCTTTGACTTCATCGGAATAATCATAGGCGTATGGTGGGAACAATTCTTCGGCACTCAAACGGTCTTGAGCGATTGGGTCATATTCCATCTCATCGTATGTATCTGTGCCTTGTGGCCCTGCTTTTGAGGAAATCAATTCTTCTTTGGTGTATGAGGACAAAGCAGGGGC
>MDTG01442906.1_pt1 | contig 13034 bp, 12 predicted proteins | sample 811421 | NCBI WGS metagenome assembly MDTG01 (sample SAMN05326645, study PRJNA326480) | marine metagenome | isolation source: seawater | place: Pacific Ocean: South East | collected 2011
AGGGGAACCTGTGGCTGGATCACCTCCTAAAAGAGAAATCGGGTGAGTTTTTAAACAAGCATTACGTCACAAATCATTCTTTAATTTTTAATTCTACCCATGGGTCTGTAGCTCAGTTGGTTAGAGCGCACCCCTGATAAGGGTGAGGTCGGTGGTTCGAGTCCACCCTGACCCACGTGAGAAGCCCTTAATCCTAACAAATTCAACAATATCTATAGTCTCAGTACCCGATTTTATAGTAATTCTTCGGGTATCAGTTAAAGTTAAGATATGTGTGATAAGAAAAAAATAGTCAATTTATTTTTAACCAATGTAATTGGAAGAAAGCCAGATCTCTCAGGATATAATAAAAATCACGATGGTAAAGCAGGTCATTGGCTAGAGGAACAGATGGGAGTTCAACCAAATTCAGACAACAGGCCTGATCTTTATGGTTATGAAATGAAAAATCATACTTCTAGTAAAACAACATTTGGAGATTGGGTTGCAAGTTATTATATTTTTAAAAAAGGAATGTTACATCAAGATATCACTAGAGATGAATTTTTTACTTTTTTTGGTAAAGCCAACCCTAAAAAAAATAACCGCTTATCTTGGAGTGCCACAGCACCAAGAAAAGTAAATATCGTAAATAGCTATGGTCAGATAATGCTTATTGAGCAAGATGGTGTAAAAATCTATTATAGATATTGCGATGATCATAGAGAAAATAAAAACATTCCAGAAAAATTCAAATCTTCTCAGGTCTGTCTTGCATTTTGGAAACATTCGAGACTCAAAGAAAAAGTAGAGGCAAAGTTCAACCAAAAAGGTTGGTTTAAATGTTTAATGAATGATCAAGGTATTTACACCGAGTTAATTTTTGGTCACCCTCTAACTTATAATACATGGCTCGACCTTCTGCGAATGAATCTTATTTTTTTTGATACGGCTATGTATCAAGGAAACGTAAGGCTTTATTCTCAATGGAGATGCAATAATGATCTATTTGAGTCTATGGCCTATGAAAGATATGTATCTACGATTCCGATAAAAATTTAGATTTGCTCATATACATTTATCATAGCTTTAGCTAATTTTCTTATAACTGGCACGGACACTGAATTACCAAATTGTTTATATAACTGAACATCAGAAACAGCATCTATTTTAAAAGATTCAGGATAGCCTTGAATCCTCGCACACTCTCTTGGAGTTAATTTTCTTGGATTTTTTTTGATATCTTTTTGGCATATTAAAATTTCACTTCCATCTTTGTAGTATCTAGCGCTTATAGTATTTGTATAACTATCATTATGATTGAACAGGCCATAGGAAAAACCATTACCTTTTTCCATATTCCTTTTTTTTCTAATCTGATGCCCAGCCCATAACTTATCAGACAAAGTGTATTTGGGATCAACATCTTTGTTTGCAAATAATATATCTTTTAATGTCTTCTTTAATGGCACTTTCCTCGGCCATAGGAATTCTAATTTATTATTATTGAATAAGTCATTTTGTTTATCTTCGGGGTCTCTAAAAATTATATCTTTAAAGTACTTTTTATTAAAACCAATGATGTATACCCTTTCTCTCTTTTGACATACACCATGGTCATTTGCTGATATAACTTTATATCCAACACTATAATTTAGCCTTACATTCAAACTTTTTTTTGATTCAGGATTTAGTTTCAATGATTGAGGAAATCTTTGAAAATTTTCTCCAGTAAGAATATTAATAATTGTCTCAAACGTCTTACCACTATTATTACTTCTAAGTTGCTTAACATTTTCTAACAAAAACATTGCGGGCTGATGATGTGCCAGTATTCTCTGAATATCAAAAAAAAGTGTGCCCCTAGTATCATTAAATCCTTTTTTATATCCTGCCCCTGAGAATGCTTGGCATGGGAAACCACCAAGCAATAGGTCGTGCGCTGGGACGTCTTTAGAATTTATTTGAGTTATATCACCAGCAGGTGTTTCCCTAAAATTTCTTTCGTAAGTCTTTTGGGCAAATTTATCAAACTCTGAGGTAAAAACACACTCACCACCTAATTTTTGAAAAGGTATTCTAATGCCACCAATCCCTGCAAATAAATCAATAAATCTAAGTTTTTTACTCACGGTTTAATTATAAGCTATTGTTATGCCTGTTAGGCTAATTATATTTATCAGATAAGATATAACACACTCCAAAATCCTTTTTCTGTTTATTTGATGCCGGAGGAGCATCTGCAACTTCAGCCACAGTGTAGAGTCCGTGTGCAGATTCAAATTTTTTAGTTTTAGTATTCCACCAAACTGTAGACATTTTGTCTTTGGATAATCCAACAATAGTATTATTGATTATAGATGGCGGAAGTACTAGATTTTCTTTCATATTGTCTCCTGTAGTGTTTATTTATTTTTTTCTTTGTTTATTAATCTCCTTTGTTCTTCGATATCGTCATTTATGCGTTCATACATTTTTTCTAGATCAGATGGCTTATAGTTAAAATTAACTTCGATTATTTCAAGTTTCGATGCCACACAGTCGTTTGCTATCTGATCGCCTACACTTGGAAGTTTACTTTCATAATATGAGTCTAAAATTCTTTGTGTGGCTTTATGTTGGCTATTCAAACACAACCAATATCCTATGCCGCTTAGACGTTGAGGTGGTATTTTTCTTTTATAGGTGTAGTAAAACTCACAGTCCGCAATGGTATATCGAGCTCTTACTGTACGGCGCTTCATATATCCTCCTTTAGCGTTTATTTATAGTCCCAGCAAGTAGAGTCTGTCTAAATCAGGACAATTTAATTATAGCACTTTTATGGTATCTTGGGTACCAGATTGGGTACGAGCATAGTTCGTAGACTGTGGTTATGATTTTTCTTTTACATCAATGATAAAGGCGTGAAAAGTAATTACAATGGCGAGGAATATATGAGCAAAGTGCTAGATGTCCAAGCTGAGTCATCTCAATAAGTACTCCACCAATAACCTATAATTTTTCCTAACTTACCTTAAGTTATTATTAATTAAAACTTTATAAGGAGAGTGGCTAAGGCTATGATACACTTTGCTAAAATATATGATTTTGATTAGTTGCCAGGTAGAAATCAAGTACCTATGGTTATTAGGACAACACAAAAATTAATAAGATAGAATTTTTTTATTATGATAAATATTATTGCAGAAATTGGAATCAATCATGATGGAGATAAGAAAAAAGCAAAAAAACTCATAGAGCTGTCTTACGAATCCGGAGTCAATGCAGTTAAGTTCCAATACAGAAATCTAAAAAATACCTACTTTAAAAACGTGAGAGAGATTGGAGATGAAATTTTATCAAAAGAAATTAACAGAAATTATTTGTCACCAAATGAGATAATCGAGCTATGTAAATTTGCAAAGAGTTTAGACTTAGATGTTGGAATAAGTTTTTTCAATAAAAATGATATAGAGGATTTTGCTTCCGATATTGATATATTTGACTTCTTTAAAATTCCCTCAGTTGAACTTTCCAATAAGAAGTTAATTGATAGCTTATTGTTGCTCGACAAACATCTTTATATATCACTCGGTGCACACGATGAACAAGAGATTGATAAAAGTCTTAGAAGGTTACCTAAAACAGGATGGACCCCTCTGCATTGTGTATCAAATTATCCTGTAACCTTAACTAATCCAAGGTTGGGTTATATTTCTTATTTGAAAAATAAATGGAATAGAAAAGTTGGCTATTCAAGTCATGATGATAATTGGGAGGTATGCTTATTAGCTATGCAGATGGGTGCAACTGTAATAGAAAGACATATAACACTAGATCGTAACGCAAACGGGTTAGATCATTCCTCAAGTTCTACTCATAATCATTTTAAAAAATTAGTGGACTTCGCATCAGCTATTCCTATTTCGTTAAATGGAAATTCACCAAGAATAATTAATCAAGGAGAATTAATAAATAGGCAGAATCTCGGTCGATCATATTATGCAAATAGTGCTTACAAAAAAGGAGACATACCAAACTTGGATGAGTTGATTTATCGATCACCTAATACTGGGCTTGATGAATCTGATATTAATAAATATATAGGGAAACCTTTACAGAATGACTTGAAAAAAGGGGAAGTGCTGAGCAAATATCATTTTCATAAAACTAGAACTATTTCTGACCATATAATTGAAAAAGCAAACATGATGAAACTCTCTCTTCCTGTCAGATTACATGATTATAAAAAAATAGAAAAACTTTTTCCTATTGGAGCATATGAGTTTCATTTATCTTTTGATGAATTATTCTCTGACATTAATTATTCTAATATAAACCCTAAAAATAAATATAGTATACATCTTCCAGATTATATTAATCCAACACAACTAATGGACCCTTTTTCAAAAGATGATGATCAGAAAAATAAAAGCATAGAATCGATTAATCGCGCAGTTGAATTTGCAAAGAAATTACAAAATATATCAAACAGTAAAGTACCAATTGTTGGTAGTTTCTCAGTTGTTAATATTGACAGGACAAGGTTTTTTGAACAACATAACCAGCTCTTTAAGAGCTATAATGAACAAGGTGTTGATATCATGCCACAGTGGCTACCTCCAATTGCTTGGTATTTTGGTGGTTCTATAAAATTGGATATAATGAATAACGAGATAGACACTAAATTTTTACATCAATATGATATAGATTTATGTATGGACATATGTCACTTAATTTTAGGGAGAAATTATTATAATTTCTGCGTTAATTCACTACTTAGTGTTATAAAAAAACAAATTAAACATATTCATATAGCTGATGCAGCAGGTGTCGATGGAGAAGGAATGACTATAGATGAAAATAATAATGAAAATACTGCAATCATTAAAGAGATGCTAGACTTTGATTGCATGAAAGTCATAGAGGTCTGGCAGGGGCATTTAGATAACGGGACTGGTTTCAAAAATGAAATTATAAAATTAACAAAAATTTATGAAGAAAAATAAAAACTCTCCAATAGCTTTCATAGCTGGCGTAACAGGACAAGATGGCGCGAATCTAGCTTATCTATTGTTAACCAATGGTTATACAGTTTATGGTGGCTACAGACGAGGAGGATTAAATAAATTATGGCGCTTGAACTTTTTAGGTATAACCGATCAGATCAATTTAATTGAATTTCATTTACAAGAATCAAAACAAATTTTTGAGATTTTTCAAAAAATCCAACCAGATGAAATTTACAATCTTGCCGGAGAGAGTTTTGTGGCTGATTCTTTTAATTATCCTCATCACACTATGGAGATTAACTCATATGGTGTTGTTAATATTCTCGACGCAGCAAAGCTTGTATGTCCGCATGCAAAATTATTTTTTGCATCTAGCTCAGAAATTTTTGGTTCTAGTAAAAAAAATGAAGCTCTTAATGAAAATAGCGAGAGAAATCCATGCAATCCTTATGGTGTTTCTAAATTATCAGCAGAAAACTTTGTACGCTTATACAGAGAAAAATATGGACTATTTGCCTGTAGCGGCATTTTGTTTAGTCATGAGGGGCCATTAAGAAGTCGGCATTTTGTCACAAGAAAAATTACATTTAACTTGGTTAGACTAAAGTCAGACAATGAAAAATATTTTGAGCTTGGTAGTGTGAATTCAGCAAGAGATTGGGGCTCATCTATTGATTATGTGCGCGCTATGCATTCTATGATTAAAGCTGATACACCCAAAGATTTTGTCATCTCCAGTGGACAACTTACATCTGTAAGGAAATTTTTTGAAATTTGCGCAAAAGAAATTGGATTTGATCCTGTGTTAGAAGGAAGCAAAAATAATGAAGTATTCATAGATAAATCCAGTGGAAGGATATTGGCAAAAGTCTCACCAAAATATCTTAGACCATTTGATACAACACCATTACTTGGAAATTCGAATTCAATTAAAGAAAGTCTTGGTTGGTATCCAACTCAAGGAATTAATGATATTGTGAAATTGATGGTTGAAGCTGATATACTTCGACGACAGAGAGGTATGATTGATATATAATTACCTAGTTTTGAACTAATTCTGAAACAATAGATATTTATAATTATTCTAGGCTATTATTAAACATAATTTATGAGAAAAAATAATATTTAAAGAACTTATTTTTACATCATATATACATTTAATAGACTTTTTCAATTGATATGCACCAATCAAACTTAACCAAAAGAGTAATGAAATTTGACGGACCTGTTTTTACAGTTTTTACTGCATTTGATGAATATTATAAGCTAGATATCCTTGCTACTTTAAAATATGTAGATTTCCTGCTTGAACATGGCGTGAGACATTTATATGTAATGCCTTATAACAGTAGATACTTACAATTGAGTTCAGAGGAAATACTACTACTAAATACTTCTGTAATCAAACATGTAAAACTTTATAGTAATGCTGACATTATTGTCAGTGGGCCTGTAGAATGTAGCACTTCAAAAACGATTGAGTTTTGTGAAAAGGCTTTCGAAGCGGGTTGTAATTATTTTGCATCTGCTTTTGGTGAAAAGTATTTCTCTGATAATCAAATTTTGGATCATTACGGTACTTTAACATCTAAAAATAAGTCCATAATAGTTCATGAACAGCCTTTGATATCTGGATATGATAACTCTCAGATGAATTGGCCTATGTCATTAATTGAGAATGTATCTTCACTTGATGGGATAGTAGCTTTCAAAGAAGATACAAAATCACTTGAATTTGGAAAAATGATTTTGGATAAAAAACTATCAACACAAATGATATTTGCAGGTCGTAAAAATTTACTTGCTCCGTTGTCAAATTATGGACTATCTGCTTACCTAAATGGAATATCTATTGTAAACCCAAAAATAGCTTTTATATTTTGGGAATTAGTACAAAGCAGGAATCCTGAAAAACTAGATGAGTTTGTTAGAAAAATTGACGACCCATTTTGGGAAGGGCCTGTAAAGAAATTTGGTTGGCATAGAGTAAATAAAGCTTCTTTAGAATATTTTGGTTTCATGTCGCGCAGGGATAGGATGCCTCTACCATTTCTAAAAAATGATGAATTTGATGAACTATGCTTATTTTGGAAGAAACATATGGAAGTAGTAAGTGAGTGGTTGTAATATAGCATCTACATCCATTTAGTGAAAAGTTGCATTAATGATAGATATATCAGATTAGGTTGAAGTTATAATTTTTCCTTTACCCCAATAATGAAGGTGTTAAGAGCAATTTCGATCGTCATGAGTACATGAGCTGAGGGCTCAGTGTTCAAGCACAATCATCTGGATGAAACCAATATCAGTTTAGTTTAAGTTATCATTTATCAAAACTTTATGTAGAAGTTCTGCTCGGTGTTCGTTGGCAAGAGGGCTAGGATGTTGATCTAGCTTGTGTATGTAGAATCTTTGATCAAGATTTTCCCTCTTATCTGCAAGAGAAACATCTACTAAATTATCAGCGATATCTGCAAGTTCAACAATCAAGCTTTCATTGGTCCATTTTGTATTTTTAAGGCGTTCATCAGCTGCACCTATATATGCAATTACCAGTAAAGTATCATTTTTTGAAGATAACCTCTTAATCTCTTTTATTATTTCTATATACAACTTCATATCGCCATCAGTAATTGTATTTTCATGGTTACTAGTTGCTCGTTTGATAAGTTGCATAATATTTGATTTTGAAATAATTTTGGCCCATAAGCTTTCCGGATGATTATAATTACAAACACCTTTATGTTTGAGAAATCCAGAATGAAAAATATACCGCGGAGTTCCATCTGAGTAAGGTTTTTTACATGAACTTCTCAAGGAGTGCCAAGGTGCAGTAACTAAAATATTAACACCGCCCGTTTTAAATGAGGTGAGGCCTTGTTGAATATTATATAATGCCTGATGTAATCCATATCCATGTATTCCAAGATTTTTTGATGAGATTCCATGGTTTTTATGTAAAAAGTAACTGAGTGTCTCATTATCATTCAATCCTTCACCAAATACGTAAGAACCACCATAAATAAAGGCATCGTAACTTTCTGAAGCTATATCCTTGCGGTAACCATCAGGCCCTATTGTGTAAACCACATCATAAATTATTTCTCCAGATGTAGTAAGTTTACTGCTTGTATGAATCCCCGGTGATATACGATATCCAAAATTAGGTATACGTTGAAAGTAGTCGCCAGATGTGTAACTAGATTCTGTAGCAAATGTTACAAGAGCTTGATTGGATTTAACAAAGGAGGGAATTACATACTCGGCGATAGTAAGTATTAACCCAATTGAAAAAATAGGAATAGCTAGAGCCCTGATTTTATGAAATTTTATTGCAACGCCTAATGTAAACAAAACTAAAGCTATTAACAAGAGCTGAAAACTTCGTAAATTCCAACTAAATAATAATAAAGAAAAGCTTCCACTAAAAATTATAATAGATATTTTATTAATCAAGCTCATAACGCTCTTCATAGTTCTCTATAAGGGATTTATCCTGATCTTCTTTAACTAACAAATAGTTTCCTACAGCTAATAGATCTAAATCAGTACCCATAAAACACTTAAATGCATCTACTGATGAACAAATTATTGGCTCACCTCGAACATTAAATGATGTATTAACAACAAGTGGACAGCCAGTCTTTTCTTTGAATTTAGATATCACGGCATGATAACGAGGATTTGTGTCAGCATGGACAGTTTGAATACGCGCTGAATAGTCAACATGGGTAATTGCCGGTATAGAAGAACGGGGAATATTTAATTTATCAATACCAAATAATGAATCTTCCTCAGCAGTCATAGTGCGGTGCTTATTTTTTTTAACATTCGCTACCAAAAGCATATACGGACTATCAGCATCATGCTCAAACCAATCATTTACATCTTCTCGAAGAATACTCGGAGCAAATGGACGAAAGCTCTCACGATATTTAACTTTAAGATTTAGTTGCTTTTGCATCACAGGGGATCGTGGATCAGCAATAATGCTCCGCCCTCCAAGTGCACGCGGACCAAACTCCATTCTACCTTGCATCCAACCTATAGCTTTCTCATTTGCTAACGCAGAAGCAACTTGTTCTATAAGTTCGTTTTCTGTTAGTTTTTTGAAAACTGCGCCACATGCTCTTAGTTGAGATTCTATTTCATCATTACTGAATTCCGGACCAAGATATGCGCCTTTCATTGAATCCCTCTGTGCAGAAACTTTTCTTTTTTTATTATAATGTAAGTACCAAATTGATAGAGCTGCACCAAGAGCACCTCCTGCATCACCAGCTGCAGGTTGAATCCATATATTATCAAATGTTTTTTCTCGGAGCAGGATTCCATTAGCGACACAGTTAAGTGCAACCCCTCCAGCCAAGCAAAGATTTCGTTCACCAGTCTCTTTGGCAATGCTTTTTGCTAGTCTACTAACAATATCCTCTGTGACTTTCTGAATTGATGCTGCCAAGTCCATTTCACGTTGGGTTAGCTCTGCTTCTGCATTGCGTGGTGGACCTCCAAATAAATCCTCAAATTTCTTATTTGTCATTGTTAACCCAGTTGCATAGTCAAAGTAGCTCATATCCAATTGGAAGCTGCCATCATCTGCTACGGTGATTAATTTTTCATATATTAAATTTGTATAACGAGGTTTACCATATGGTGCTAAACCCATAACTTTGTATTCACCAGAGTTGACCTTGAAACCTGTGTAATATGTAAATGCTGAATAAAGAAGTCCAAGTGAATGTGGGAAATGAATTTCCTTAAGTACTTTTAATTTATTAGCCTTACCGACCGCTAAAGATGTAGTGGTCCACTCACCTACACCATCAAGTGTAAGTATTGCTGCGTTTTCAAAAGGTGAGGGATAAAATGCACTTGCTGCATGAGATAAGTGATGTTCTGAGAACATTAGACGTTCACTCCAATCTAGATTTTTATCTAAAGTAGTTTTTAGCTCTTTAATAAGTGCAGATTTTTGAAATAGTTTATCTTTAATCCATACAGGCATTGCCATTGCAAAACTCTTAAAACCTTTTGGTGCAAATGCTAGGTAGGTTTCCAGTAAACGTTCGAATTTAACAAATGGTTTTTCATAAAAGACAACTTTATCAATTTGGCTTGCTGAAATATTTGCCTCTTTTATACAGTACACCATAGCGTGTTTGGGAAATCTAGAATCATGTTTTTTGCGTGTAAACCTCTCTTCTTGTGCTGCAGCAACTATTTCACCGTTATGAAGAATGCAAGCCGCGCTATCATGATAAAAGGCCGAGATACCTAAGATGTACATACATCCTCTCCTTAGAATATCGTGTAAATGAATGGTGCTACAACTGAACCTTGAGCAATTATTAAAAGTCCGCCTAGTATTAGCATGACTATGATAATTGGTGCAAGCCATAGCTTCTTGCGTACACAAAGAAACATCCAAAGTTCTTTCAATAATTCCATTGTCTATATTCCTTTAAAATTGCCGCTTGAAGTCAGTTTGAGGTGAGTCCTGTGAACGATGAATCCAGTGACTTTTATTCTTAACTTTTCGTAAGTGTAGTTCGTCGCGTCCAAGTATCCGAATAATGACACTATAGGGAGTAATTAATCCGAAAAAAATAATGCTTAAAACAACTGGACTAACAATCCTTCCTAGTATTAATCCAAACCGCATCCATAATTTATTTAACGGCAATAATAGGTTGGCTTTAAAGAGCGTGATGATTAAAAAAAGAGATGCCACAAGAAGCATTACCTTAGCTACTGTCTGACTTTGTGTGTAAATAAAGTATGCGGAGAGTATGAAAAAGACTGAACTAAAAAAGAAGCCAAATTTTCGATTTGATGGAAGTTCTATTTGCGTATGCCTCATTTTATTTATCTTCCTTGCTATACCAGATTAAAATATTACTTTTACAAATTAGTATAATTTAATCATATCAGACTAATAAAGCGATTTAAACGATTACATAAATCAGAGCCTGATAAATAAATATGCTGTGATTATTAACTTAAATAAACTTGTAACCCGTTATCTATGTTTTAATTAAGTGTACGTTAGATTAGTTTTTTATAGTAAGATTAAAAAATGAATAAAGTACAAGACGATGATTTAGATTTATTTCGAGTCTTCGAGACTCTTCGAGATGGTAAAAATTTAATATTTATATTTGTTACCCTTGCTGTATTTATTGGATCTATATACATTTTTTCTTCAACTCCTGTATATGAATCAAAAATACATATTGGTATAAATACAACCTCTTCGTTTTATAATTTAAAAACTGCTCCTAAAGATTTTAAAAAAAAGTTTTACTCTGAATCTGTATTTGAAGCATGGAAGAAAGATAATCCTACTTTGATTAACTTTAAGGACTTTAGTAAAGTGAGAGAAATTGATGGCTACCCGATGAGGAACATTGAACGTCTTGCCACATTTGTACGAAAAAAGAAAGGACGTTCTCACATTAGCGTTAATTCTCTTGAACTATCTGTACTAAATGATTTTTATAAATATGCGAACCACATCAATGACTCAATGATAGAAGATTATACTGCTAAAGCAAAACAAGAGTTAAAACTTATTGAGAAACGTTATAAAAAAATACTCACATCAAATAAAAATATCATCGATAAAGTTTTGGATATGGATAGATATATCAGCGATATAAACAAAGAAGGTAAAATATTTGAAATTGATCCACCAACATCACCAAAACAAATTAAACCAAAGATTACAAGAATACTTATAATATCTTTAGTATTAGGATTAATCATCGGTAGTTCTTATGTATTGGTGCAGGCTTCATATCGTAAGCGAAATAAGATGATGAAAGATTAGCCTAAATAAATAGAAAAAAAGGATATGATAAGAAGTGTAACAAAACTAGTTAGGAATTTTGCAAGAAAATTTATTCAACTTCAGCCTGCAAAAGACATAAAAGATAGTGATTTAGAGTATTTGCTTTGGATTAGTAGTTTATACTTACAAATACGATCGATACCAGGGCACATTGCGGAAGTTGGAGTTGCTAGTGGGAGAAATACAGTATTATTCGGTCGTTTGATCCAAATATATGGAGATAGTAATATCAGACAATATGTGGGCTTCGATACATTTGACGGTTACAACGATAAAGATTTACAACGCGATCAGCATTTAAGAGAAAATAATGAACGGTGGAAGACTTTTTCAAAAAAAAGAGTTCTTGAGAGATGTGCTGAGAATGGAATTGAACATGAAGTTGAATTATTCGAAGGAGATGCTTCATCATTAATACCAAAAATCCTATCAGAACATGAGGGAAAAAAGTTTCAACCTAATAAAGCATTGTTTTCATTAGTCTATATTGATTGTAATGCATACAATGCAGCACTAGAATCTATGCAAGCATTTCTTCCCTACATGGCTCCTGGGGGCATATATGCTATAGATGAAAAGATGCAAGGTGGAGAGAGCGAGGCTATGATTGAATTTGCAAAAAAAAATAAATTCAATATTGAGAAACCAGGTATTAATCAAGTCCCAATGTTAATAAGGCTACCTAAATAAATGTTAAAACATTTAATTTTTAAAATGCACAATATAAATATTGATTTCGGTTTTATTCATAAAGAAGAATTTATTAAATCTGAAGACGTGAAAGCTCTAAATATAAAATTTGATTACATAAATAAAAATAAACTCTATTCGTCACCTTGTGATCATATTACTGAATTAAGTCACAAAGAGGCTTATATGGATCCAACTTTAGAAAGATTATGTAATAAGTTAAAACACTTCTTTATTGATAATATTGGAATAACAAATCTCAAACTAAATAAACTTTGGCTTGTCACTACTCAAAGCAAAAATATTGATACATCGGCTCTTCCTTACATACCTCATTTTGATAAACATAGATGTCTAAAAGCTATGGTTTACCTCCATGATGTAACAGAAAAACACGGACCAATTTATCTTGGTCGAACATGTGATGGGGTGGATATCGAGCATCAAAGGGTCGAGTTACCTGCTGATTATAAAGCACATGGTTTAAACTCTATTAATACAGAAGATATACTTGGTGAAAT
>MDTG01280609.1_pt1 | contig 13033 bp, 18 predicted proteins | sample 811421 | NCBI WGS metagenome assembly MDTG01 (sample SAMN05326645, study PRJNA326480) | marine metagenome | isolation source: seawater | place: Pacific Ocean: South East | collected 2011
ACTACCAAGATATTAGCCCAATAGTTTAGACGTCTTTTTTGTTTACGAGCAATTTCTCTGTTAGCATCTACACCACTGTTCCATAGTTCAGTATTTAATTCTGAAACAGGATCAGCCTTGTTGTGAGTTGTGAGAGAGTTCTCTATATACCATTTTCCACCAGGACCTTGAAAGCCATGGTTGAAAATTCTTACCCAAGGAACCTCAGTTTCTGTAGCACCTTTAGATAAGGGCAAGAATCTAATAACGGCATAACCGTTACCTGCTGAGTCTACTGTGGGTTTCCATTCTCGGTCGTCACCTTTTTTAAAGTTTGACTGAGGGTTTGAGATTTTTTCGACTTCCTTCATTAAGTTATCGAAATTTCCGCGCTGTGAGCGCAAGTCTGAAAGTGTATTAAACGACATATTTTTTCTCCGTATTGCGTTGTATGTTAATATATTTCCGTTGTATTAGAACTATTTCTAGTCCTAGCAATTTTATTTATAAGACTTTGATACTTAAGAAACATCCTTTTGGTACTATCTTCTAAGAATGGTGTATACTTTATTACCGTCATACATGTATCTTTAAGTATCAAATCGTCCTTATATTCATCAATAAAATTTAATTCACGGTTTAATATAACGACCGTCTCCAATGCTATTTGCTTTCCTAATAGCATCTTTATAACAAGAGGGTGTCCAGAATCTACTGTAGCATCCTCTATATTATCCTGTTGCATTCTATCGTAAATAGAATTTAAATCCTGTTCAAATTGGTATGTTCTTTTATTTTTTCTTCCTAACCATTCTTTGTAGACATCCATTGCATTACTATCAAATGGCATACCACCATATTTGTCTCCATTAGCAAAGTTAGATACAATGATATCATGTACTGTATCATAATCATATCTATCTGTAAGTACACGAAACATAGAAGCTATACTTGCTTTCTTTTTATATGTTTCATAAGATGTTCTAACTTTTTTGTAACCTGTTGTAATGTCAAAGTTCTTACCTGTGCCACCATGAAAGTGTGCCCTTAAAGAAAGGTATAAGTTGTATGCCTCAAATCCTTTATCTAAATTATTCAAAACTTTCTTCCATCATAGGTAGTGGTTTTTGTTTCCAAAACATTGCTGTTTCTGGGTGTACTACTCTGTTCTCGTAATCTATACCACTTCGTTTATAAAAATCTTGTAATGTTCTTTCTTCCCCAATACCGTATATACCTTTTTCTTTTCCTGCTAATATTCTATCTACAAGAAGAGCTGCTTGTTTTATATGTTCTTGATTCTTTGCTTGTAACTCTGGATCTGCATCTGCTCCCCAATGTGTTTTTCTTTTTAATTCCATATCACCTGTATTGTACCAATGATATAAAGGTATTTCAGGACCATGTATAATATCCCAACCTCTTGTAAAAGATCTAAGAGCCAATGTTTGTTCCTCACCTGAGAAATATATTCTATCATCATAAGGAACTTCTGATACCCATTTGCCAGATGTAAATATGTATCCTCCTGCCAAACCATAACCTAAATAATATCCTTTAGGTTTTGAAGATGCCTCTTGTGTAAAAAAGTTTCCTACTCCTAATAAATTAGGGTCCATAGTAAACCAATTTAAACTTCTCATAACATGAGTTATTTCTTCCTTAGGGTGTGTCAATTTAAATATGTATTTAAAGTCGTCTTCTATAATTCCATGTTGATTGATATATTTTCTTTCATCTGTTTTTAAAACATCAAACCCTGGAGGGTAACAAGTTATAATAGGTTTCTCTGTCCATTGAAAGGAAGTGTCATATTGTTTTAATATTTTTTCGTCCCAATTATCTTCAAATATCATATGAGAATCTATTTGCATAAAAATATCTTCATCATCAAATAATTCTGTTTGTATTTTCTTTCGTGCCCAACAAGCTCCTTTAGATTCTTGAGGGTGTACAGATTTGTATTTTATATTCTCAGGCAAATCCTCATAAGTTAAAACATCTACAGTTTGATCTAAACAACCTATCGTAATGTCGTTGTAATACTTACAATTATTCAATGCAGATTGCATTGTTGTAAGTGTTAAAGGATCTTGATAGGATGCAATAGATATAAAAATTTTCACAATGGTAACTTATTCTTTCTCTTCTCTTTCAATAAATTTAAATCTAATGCTTCTTCCTTAATCTTAGCTTTCAACGCTGATGTTAAAAACTTAGATACAGACTCTATTTCTATTTCTTTCTTGATACAATAGTCTACGATAATATCCATACAAGGTGAACTTGTATTGAATGCTAGTTTTTCGATATATTGTGAGAACTCTGTAGAGGTGTGAAACTCTTTTGTTACTAAAAATATATCACTTACTTTTTCTTTCGTCATTTCTATTGTGTTGTCAATTACTACTCTTGGTTCCAATTTTATTCTCCTGAACCCACTTCTTAATATAATCATGTACATTCCAAGTAGGTTCTATATAGGGTTGTTCGCAGAAAGTTTTTTCTGCTTCTCCCTTTCTGTCAAAGGTATGTACAACAGGTGCGTCAAAACAATCTGCAATAGATGATATAGACTTAGGACTTCCACTACCAAAATGAGCTACAGCTGGTGAAGTGTCATCAGCCAATAATTGCATCATGCCTTGTATGACATCATCTATATGTGTAAAGTCCCTTTCTTTTTTACCTGTTCCAAATATTGTTAAAGGTTTCCCTTGTAAATAATCCTGTTTAAACTTTCTAATAACAGTACTGTATTGCCCATAGTCAGCCTCACCTGGTCCATAAACATTGTAAAAGAACATCAATACATAATCTAAACTATACAAATCTCTGTACAAGTTTAAAGTAGACTCTGCAACAACCTTGCTAAATGTGTAAGGATTGCCTAAAGACTCTCTGTATTGTGTACTAGAAGATGTAGAAAAGAATAATTTACAATTAAATATTCTAGCCCAATCTGCTACAGCACAAGTTGTAGAAACATTATTAACAATCGTTTCCGTAGGAAACTCCAAAGCCCTTCTTACTCTCGGGCTATTTGCTAAATGAAAAATGGCGGATGGTGGCTCTATATTGCTTGTATGTGGGTTAAAGTCTGCAACATCACAGCAATGATATTCTACGCTGTTATGATTAAAGAATACACTTCCTGATCTGTTGTCGTCAATAACTGTAACACCAAAGCCTTGCTCCAATAATTGTTTTGTGAGGTGTGAGCCTATAAAGCCACATCCGCCTGTAACTATAACATGTGGTAAATCTGTTATCATGTGCGTATTATACGAAATAAAAATGCTTTAGTCAATGTCTTTATAAAAGATATGGTTATCTATACTTACTGTTTTGGTATAAACCATAGACCATTGTGGTTGAACCTTACGGCTATGGTACCAAAGAGCTCCGTCTGTTACATCTATAGAGTCATAAGTAATCATGACTTCTGCAATTAGTAACGCATCCTCCCAGCATCTTTTATCTCTAGGTACATCAGATTTGCCATCACAATACCAACTGAATTGGCATGAATGTAAATCTATCCTACCACTAGGATAATATTTTGTTTGTTTTACAACACCACATACAGTATCAGGAAATCTTTTGTCCTTAACTCTATTAAGTGTCACCAATGCAACAGCCATTTTACCTGCTGTAGATTCGCCTCTCGCTTCGAAATAAATGTTTTCTGCTAGACAATGAATATCGTTCTTCGTCCCTGCTTGTACATCTCCTACATAACCAAATAATAATATCGGTAATGTTATCCATAAAAACTTCATGGTTCCTCCTTTACTATTAGAAACTATTCTTGTTCTAGTTCAACCTTTTTATCCTTACGGCGATTGTACTTAGTTCTATCCAAAAAGACCTTGGCCTTGTTATACTTTCTTGCATAACGGGCTACAGGATTTCTGTTCTTTGGTAGTTTCCTTTTCATCGTACTATTTATAGTACAATCTTAGGGGGTATAAATCAAGAACCGAATATACCAAAAAGAGGAAGTAAGAGTAGTGCCACAGGAACCTCCCATGGCACCACAATCAATCCTATAAGAATTAATTTAACTCTAACCATAGATTAGAAATGCGTGCTTGCTGCAAACATTATAAAGAATGGTATTGCTAGTGGTAAAGATAACAATGCTAAAAACTCAACCGCATCGCAGAATAGACAGACTTTGTCATTTTCTCTTAGTCGTTTTGACTTAAGCACTATGTTCTTCGCCACCCTAAGTGCTGCTGTGGACATAGCCATCTCCTAATATTTAATTATTAATAAATTGTATATCTAAATATAAGTAAAACTTATATAAGACACAATTATTTATAACGAAAAGTAACATTTACGATAATAATTTTGTAACTTTTCGTTATTAATTTCGTAAATAGTGCGTAGGTAGAAAAGGCGCCACAGTTTATGACGCCAGTTCGTTGTCCTTTGCCTAGTCCTCTTTAAGTTCGCCTGTAGGAAAGTCTGGTTCTTTGACTTCAAGCTCTTTTGCTTGGTCCTGTACTTCTTCAGTAACAGTATCAACAACACCAGCTGCAACATTAGCAGTTGTAGTCACAACATCAGAAACATCTTCTGCAACGGCACCAACCATATCGGCTCCTGCCTTCATGCCCGTTTGGACAGTAGATGCTACAACATTTCTAGTTGTGTCTATGCCTGTTGCTATTGAGGCACATCCTACGATAAAAAGGAAAGGAAGGATAGCTACTATCCTTTTCATTTTTACTCCTCGGTGACATTATTATTTTTATTTTTTATCGCCACCGTTTTATTTATACAAATCTGACAGGCCATCAGAAAATGGCCTCCCCAGCAGGACTCGAACCTGCAACCTACAGTTTAGAAGACTGTTGTTCTATCCAGTTGAACTATGGGGAGTTATCTGTTTTCGTAAGCGTCTCTTGCTTCTATAAGTTTAGGTACGAACTCGTCTCTTGTAGCAGTAAATACTACAGGACCATCGTCCTGTTGTGTCATTAGAATAACACAATTATTGATAGGTATGCCTGTATGCTCTTCGAACATAATAGCATAAGCGCTACATTGTATGAAATAATTGTAGCATTGTGATCTTGTTTTTCTCTTTGTAGATGTTTTGAAATCTATAACAGAAAGTTGACCTTTGTATTCAGCAATACAGTCTACCTGTCCACCTAGTCGTAAGTGATCTGAATACATTGTAGATTCCAAACATTTAATCTTATCGATATCGTTCAATAGATCTTTCATATTGAAATACATTTCTTTATCAATATAATCTAATGTTAAGATACCGTCTTGTTCTTTTTGTGTTTCGTTGTTCAGATAATGTTCAACGAGTTTGTGAATACTTGTACCTCTACGAGCTGCTCGTGAGGAAATTTTATCTGCCTCTTTCTCGCCTATTCGTTTGCGCCATGCTTGTATAAAGGGCTTAGACTTGTGTGAAAGAATTGTCGTAACAGAAGGATAAAGAGCACCTAAGGGCGTCTCATAACGACGCCCATCTTCTGTGTTTTTTCTTTTCAGTTGAGCTAAGTCAACCGATTCGTGTATGAACATTTACCTTATCCAACATTTGTATCCTGTACATTTATCTATATCAGCTCCACAATGTATACAGAAGCCATCTGCTTTTGCCTGTGCCTCTTCTTGTTCCATTAGAGCTGACTCATGAGCTGCGTCATTGTGAGCGTCCAGTTCATCCTGGACACTCATAAGATATTCGTGTTCTCTATCTTCCATTATACAAAACTCCCATCTCTAGGTGTGCCTGCTACAGCTCCTGAACAATATCCAGGACCGTAAACTGTTCTACGATCAATTCTGAAACCATTAAGAACATTACCTCTAGCTTTGTTAAGAGCTGGACCTGCCCAACCTTGTGCTAAAAGTACATCGCCTTCTGCGAATTTCTCATGGGATAAATTAATGAAGCCCCAAACGCTTTGTCCTGGGTTGCTAACAATAATTTTACAGAATTTACGACCTGCTTTGTAAGAAACACTATAATCCTTAAGGGTTGGAAAATCCTCAAAGTGTTGTCTTTCAATGTCCTGACAAAGTTTCTCGATTTTTTGTTGTAGTTGTTTTTTCATATTTTGTACCTCACTTACTTAATATACTATACATTATGCACTCTGCTGAACCAAATGTCAACCTTTTTTTGTGCTTTTTCTAAAAGATTTTTATCAGCCTTATCAAAGACTTGTAACAATAAAGCCTTTTCTTTCATGTAAACTTTAGCAAAATCAGGGTCATGTTCTGTAATTGACGCCGTGTTACTTATAAGATCTGCTACCTTAATTGTTTGTCCTTGGGCAGATGCTTGTGCTGAATGTTCCCTATCTAATGCTTTTCTGAAGGCTCTGTTACCATCTTCTGGCTTAGAAACATCAGTTAATTCTTCTACTAATTGAGCCACGACAGGACCAAACTCTCTATCAATATCCTCAATAGTTGTATCTGTATCTTCTACGGTGTCGTGTAAAACTGCTGCCATTAGCATTTCTTCTGTATGCTCAACAGTTTTTACGATTTCAGCTACTTCTAAAGGGTGTACAATGTACGGTTCACCAGTGTATTTTCTGACTTGTCCTTCGTGTGCTTTAGTAGCAAATTCTATGGCTTTCTTTAGTTTCATGCTATAATTATGCACTCTGAAGGACCAAAAGTCAAGCACTTTTTACACTAATTTTCGTATTTTTCCTCGTAATCTACCCTTGCCAAAATGTACTCTCGGACTAAATCTGAGCGTACAATATCCTCAGGACCAAATTCTATTGTATCAAATGAGGGCATATTCTCTGCTATTTGTATAAACTTCTTGAGTCCTGATTTGTCATTGCTCTTGTATAAGTCTGTTTGTCTGAAATCTCCTGAAAATATAATCTTAGAATTGTGTCCTACTCTTGTCATAATACTGTTAATCTCCATGTCATTCATATTCTGACATTCGTCAACAATTATAACAGAGTTGTCTAGTGTAATACCACGAACAAATGAGGTGCACATAAAGTATAATTTCTTTTGCTCCATCAATCTGTTGTATGGTTGATCTTTGTGAGGAAACAATTCGTCCATCATATTTTGATAGGGAATTGAATACACATCTATCTTTTCTCCATAGTCACCAGGCAAGTGTCCTATTTCTCTGGAGGGTACAGCACTTCGTATAATAATTAATTTATGATATGGACCTCCTTTGTTAATCACATCTTCCATTGCCTTGTATAAAGCAATAAAAGTTTTTCCTGTACCGGCAGAGCCATGTAAAAGTAAAGCATCTTTCTTTTTATACTTTTGCCAGAATAAGGATTGTGTGTCTGTGATTGGATCAAATCTTGATAGATCTGTTGGTGATATTTTTAAAGGCGTTGACCGCCTGCCTTTTTGTTTTTGTGTGTCTTGAACTAGTTGAAGATTTCTTCTAGCCATTTATTAGTCTCCTGTTAGTAAAAAATTAATCTAACATGATATAGTTTATATGTTCTGCCCTCCTATTTTAAATGTTTTGGTTTGTCGGCCATCAATGCTCCGACTTTCTTTTTCACTCTTTTTACAGAGTCCCTGATAGCAACAGACTTAGCATCCTTTTTACCAAAGTCATCTGCCATTGGTGACATAGGATTTGCTTCTGCTACTCTTGATAAGACGTCTTTGAAACCACCATCTGGTTTCGTACGATCGCCGACACCACCCATGTTTATGTTTGGTGCTGTAATAACTTGTTTGATATTTTTGTTCTTCTGTAGATACTTTTCTTTGTCTGCAATTTTCATTAACATGTCAAACTGCTCGCCAGTATTAGTATCTTCGAATGTGTACATTGGCATGTTTAATTTACTCTAACCTGTATGGTTTCCATTCCGTCGATAATTTTATTTATAAGTTTTCTTGCCGGATAAGATAGTAACTCAGAATTATACCCCCTAATCAGACAATCTTTTATGTACAAAGGATCTACTTTGCTAAGAGTGTTTCTAGTATAACCTATTCTTTTAAATCCGTATGTATTAATACACAGCAGAGCCAGGTCTATCTCTTCCTCTGTGTAGAAGGACATTCTGTAGCCCTTTATAACCCTGGGCTTAGGTTCCTTTTTAGGAAACTGTAATACCTTAGCCATTATAATTTTATTTATGTCCTAAAAGACTTTTACCCCATATTTTTCTGTAAACATTTTACCGTCTTTAGATGTATTCACCATAGGCTTACCTTTGATATTTAGACTTGTGTTAAGTAACATAGGACACCCTGTTTCTTCATACCATATAGATAAGAGCGTATAAAGGCCTAAATGTTGTTTCTTATTCACCGTTTGAACCCTAGAAGTGCCATCTTTATGCACTATTGCAGGATACTTGTCTGGCTGTTTACATTGGAAAACATACTGCATATAAGGAGATTTGTCTATAGGCATATTGAATATCTCATGTGCATGTTCTTCCATAACAACCGGAGCAAAAGGTCTAAACTTCTGCCTCTTCTTGATATCGTTTACTTTGTCCTTTACTTGTATGCCTCTAGGGTCAGCAAGCAAGCTTCTATTGCCAAAAGCGCGTGGTCCAAACTCTGCTCTTCCATTTGCTACTCCTACTAATTTATTATTTTTTAATTCTTCTATAACCCTATTTATAGGATACCTACCTTCTATATCATGTCCTAAGTAAGGGCCTCTCCAATTTACATGTGTTTCTGTTTCTGCTAATATGGCTCCTATTGAAGAACCAGAGTCTCCAGGTGCTGGCATTATCCAAATATTATCAAAATATTTTAGTGCTATATTGTTAGCTACACAATTCAAAGCACAACCTCCCATTAGTACTAAATTTTTATTATGGGGCAACATCTTTTTTGTCTTGTATACTAACTTCTCAAATTCTTCTTCGTATATAAGTTGAGCCGAAGCAGCAAAGTCGTAATAATCTTCTTTTCCGAATTCCCACCAACGGCAACCTCTATGTAAATTTTCTTGTAACAAGAGTCTCATAGAATCATAATATTTGTGAGGGTCTCCATAAGCAGCCATACCCATTAGAATATATTCTTCTTCGTTAGGTTTCAAACCACATCTATGTGTAATCGCAGAATAAAATAATCCTAAGGATCTAGGATAAGTATCTCCCCATACTTTGGATAACCAATGTTGTCCATTCCAGATACTTGTAGTTGTAAACTCTCCTATAGCATCTATAACAAGAACAGATGCTTTATCAAATGGACTTGTATAAAAGCCAGCAGCTGCATGTGTCTTGTGGTGGAAGTGAGACTTTATATTATATTGTTTTAAGTAAGAATGTTTCTTTAAACTTTTCCAACCTTGTCCTGCATACTTTCTTCTTATGTTTTTTAGTAAGTTACTTTCATACCAAAGTATTTGTTTAGGTTCGCCATATTCTAAAGCTGCGTTAATTAATTCATCTGGCAAGTTGGCATCATTTTTTATACCACTATATCTTTCAGACTCAGAGGCAAAAAGGATTTCGTCATCTTCGACTACTGCCAAAGCTGCGTTGTGATTGTATGCTGATATGCCCCACCTAATCATAGATAAAAGGATCTTCCTCTCTCATTTTGCGTAAACGCTCTTCCCGTTCTTTTTTTCTTTCCTCTTCTTTTTCTTTTTCTATTCTTTTCTTTTCCTCAGGTGTAAGTCCTGATATAACATCTGCTGCGTCATCTACAGCACTAGGTAATTCTTCTTTAGTCATAATGGTTCTCCAATAAATCTTTTGCTATTTGTTCGTTAGCCCAAGCAGATAAGTGTCCGTATTTTTGTTGAGGATATGTTCCGTTTCGTATTCTATCCTTAATTTCATTTGGATACATAACATTAAATGTCTTACTATAATTAGGAATATCAAACTCTATATTATTTAACCAATCTTGAGATGCACATGTAAATAAATGAGTTTTCAAACCTTTAAGTTTTCTTTGAGCTACAATAGAGTTTACAAAGTCTGCATTATTAGTTAGTTCAGTATCATAATCATACCTGTCTGTATAGTGTTCAACTATTCTTTCTGCCTCTCTTTCAAACTCCTCTCTGTATTGTTTTTCAGTATAATCTTTTACTTTTAATAATTTCATACAAGATTCAAAACAACCCATCATAGATTTTACTATCCATTCTTCACTATGTATTTTAGGCGTCCAATATGCCCAAGGCAAATTAGGATGTGTAATTATAATTCTAGGTTCATCATTAGGTATTTGCCAATATAATATATCTGCTGTGTCTATAAGTTTCTTAACACTTTCTCCGTTTCCAAATATAATACCAGCTGTCATAGAGTTATCTGGATTGTTAGGATCTGCAACTCTGTCTGGAGAATATAAAGCACAACCTGCGCCATTAGGTTGATTATACTGTTCATGGATTTCTATATGTTTTCTAACTTTGGCATTAATGTATCTATCAAATTGTACATGCCCAAAAAATGGTTGCATTTCATATCTATTTACACCATGATATAATTTTCTACGCATAGCTCCATTCATTTCTGTAGGCATAGGCAAATGTCCTTTCCATGCTTCTATTAATCTACATGAAAAACTTGCAAGAATAGGATTAGTCCCATGGAATCTATGTGTATCCATATGATACATCCATTTTACATAGGCAACACCTGAGCCAGGTTGTGCAAAATTGTATAGATGATTTTCTGGTTTTGCCTTGTATAACAACCAAGGCCATGCGTGTGTTCTATTGTAAAACCAATCTTCTTTTCTACCAGGTCTAAATTCTTTGAGGAATTCTTGATGTCTCTTTTTTTGCATGTCTACACCAAACCATTCTTCATAAGGATTATCCATTGCAAGAACATTTTTCCAATATTCTTCTATCCCTATTTTATCGTCAGAAATTTCAGCACCTGATGATTGACTACATCCTAAAGTCACGATTGTTTTCATGATATATCCCTAAATACTATCTCTTCTAAATTAGTTTTTTCTCTGGCATCTAAGCCTGTTTCCCTGTGTTCTTCTTTGTGTACTTTATCTTCTTGTGTAAATGTTGCCATAGAGTTTCTAATATTTTTAGCCTCTCTTTGCATTTTACTTCCTTCTGGCAATCTATGTAAATTAGCATCAAAAAGTTCTACTGCATGTTTCAAATTACTTTTTGACATATTGTGTATTGCCATAGATTCAGGATAATACAAGTAATTATAATTTATATAGTCTTGTTGAATCCAATTAATATCTTTGGTAGCATCATACAATTCAAATATGTCTATAATATTACCTTTATGTATTGTCATAACAATAGCAGTATTCGTATAACCATTGGCTGATTGATGTTTTAATTTACCATGTACTATTTCATCAGCACAGTATTTCATATTTTCATATACTTTATCCCACTTGGCATTTACTCTTAACATTTCAAATTTATCATAAGCGGCATCAATACTAAATGTTATCCAAACACCTTTGAACTTAGACCATATCTCTACTTCCTCATCTTTAGGTCTTTGTGTTCCGTTTGTATTGTATAAAAGTTGTGTCTTTGCTTTTTGTTCGTCAGGTAATTGATCTAACCATTTGAAGTGTGTTTTATTCATTAAAGGTTCACCACCTGCAATATCTATTCTGTAATAAGCAGAGTTCATCTTCTTTAGTTCTTCTAGATTAGATGCCCATTCTATTTCTTGTTGTAACTCATCATATCTTTCTCTGTCTATATCTCCAGACTTTAATTGTGCAGCAGCTATAGATGTAGAACATGTGGGTGTGCAAATAGTACATTCTAAATTACATAATCTACCTGTTTTAAGTTGTAAATATTCTAGTGCAACATTTTCAGGGTGCGTAAGTGTAGCATTGGAACCGTCATGATTTTTCATTGTATTCCAGCCCATGTCCTGCATTCGTTTACTGGACCTACCTTCTTTTTCTGCAAATTCACATTGGTTACAACCTCGAGGCCATTGTCCATTTGCTAACATACTTCTATATTCTGAAAACTCATCTATTAAGACATTATGAATTGTTTGTCCTTTAGGTATATCTTCTATTCTTGTTTTCTTATCATCACCATGAATAAACATACAGCAAGGCGTAAGATATCCGTCTACATCTACATGCACAGACTTCCACATACTAGGGCAATATAATTTTATGTTACTCATTCTATCTCAACAGTATTTATGAACTTGTTTTCCACATACTCATTTATAAAGTGTGCTGGCAAATTGTCTATCCACTCTGCTGCCTCAGGATTTGTTAAACGATATAAATCACTTAATGTTCTAGGTGTAACTAAATACATTTCTCTATGTAATTGTAAACCTTTCAATATTGCCATTTCTTCATCGTTGTAACTTATATCCTTAAACTCCTGTTCATAGGCTTCCATTATTTGTATCCATTTATCACTACCTCTTAAACCAGATGCTTTCAATTCTCTTTTTACTTTTTCTACAGCAGGGTAGAATATATAATCTGGATATAATCTAATATCTAAGAAACCTGGCAATGATGATATTTCATCTAGTCTTACAAAGTTGTAATGCGGGTGTAAGTAAGGATCGTATGGACCATAATATTCTAAGTATCTTTCTATATCAAATAAAACAGGAGCTGATGTTACTGTTGCTACACCCATTTGTTGATTCTTGTTTAATAAACTATGATACTCCTTCCAATGTTTATCTATGTCTTCCCACTTCACACCATCTCTTGTATACTCTATTGTTTCATGACTTCCATCTAAACTTGCTTGTATACTAGGTTGAAAGGGTTCAAGCATTTCAGGTATGTTTTGTTTTTTCCATTCTCTTTTTGTCAAATTAGTATTGTAATGCATCTTGATTGTTTTTACATAATTACTATAACTATCATCTTTAGATAAATTAACAAGATGTTCTATAACTTGCCAATGTAATGGTTGCATGAAGGGTTCACCACCTGCCCAATAAATATTGTTTATTCTTTTTTCATTCAAACCTTCTATCATTTCTTCTGCCATCAGTTTTTCATATTCATAGTCTGGTTTGAACTTAGGTTTTTGTCCCCACATTTCTTTGTTTAGTTTTTGCCATGTAGAACTGTA
>MDTG01295429.1_pt1 | contig 13033 bp, 13 predicted proteins | sample 811421 | NCBI WGS metagenome assembly MDTG01 (sample SAMN05326645, study PRJNA326480) | marine metagenome | isolation source: seawater | place: Pacific Ocean: South East | collected 2011
GATCTATGTATAGATGATAGTGCAGGTATCGTAAAAGTATATGAAGCAGTAACACATTATTGTGGATTTCAACCTATTGAAGCTGGCAAAACTATGGGACTTGCTCCGTACGGTAAGCCAAACGAAAATATTCCAAAGTTATTTGTAAATGAAACAAAATGGCCGCAAGCAAATAGGAATTTTATTGTGCCAAATTATCCAAACGGTGCGTTTGTAAATGAAGGTTCGTATGAATATTTTCATACAGCTCAAGGAGAGAAAGATCTTACCAAAACAGAAAATAGAAGAGATCTAGCATTTGCATTACAACAAGAAACGCAAGAACAAGTTTTAAGACTTATAATAGAAGCAAGTGAAAAAACTGGAAATAAAAATATTGTTCTTTCTGGAGGTTATGGACTTAACTGTGTTGCAAACTATTGGTATTTAGATAAGCTGAAAGAGCATGAAATCAACTTATTTGTAGAACCTATATCGAGTGATGCTGGCACTTGTGTTGGAGCGGCACTTGCAATTTATCATAACACAACTGAAGATGATAAAGTACGTAGCTATCGTAATAGTTTATATTTAGGTCCTCGTAACATTTACACAAAAGATGATGTCGTTTCTGTATGCGAAAAATATGAAGCAGAATTTAAAACAAATATTAGTTATGATGATGTAGTAAATCTACTTACAGATAGAAATATTGTAACTATTTTCCAAGGTAGATCAGAAAACGGACCACGTGCATTAGGAAATCGTAGTATACTATATGATCCAACTGACCCAAATGGAAAAGATCATGTAAACATTGTAAAACGTAGAGAATATTTTCGTCCCTTTGCAGGAACAATATTAGCCGATCATGCTCATGATTGGTTTGAAATGCATACATTGAAAGAATCACCACACATGATGTATGCAATGGATTGTAAGCCAGGTGTAGAAGAAAAGATTCCTAGCATTATTCATGTAGATGGAACTTGCCGTATACAAACAGTAACAAAAGAACAAAACAAACACTATTACAATTTAATAGAAAAGTTTTATGAAAAAACAAAAGTTCCAATATTGTTTAACACATCGTTTAATTTAGGAGGAGAACCACTTGTAGAGACACTTGATGATGCAGTTAGAACAATGGCAAACAGTGATATAGAGTATATGTATTTGCCTGAACTGGATATATTAGTGAGTAAAATGAATGATTAATATCATTAATGAACAGGATGTATTTGCAATCAATCCCGATTGCGAGATAAAAGTTGAATATTATGACACTGTACCTTGTGTAATAGTTGATAACTTTTACAAAAATCCTGATTTAGTAAGACAATTAGCACTAAGTATACCGCCAACAGCTAATAAACGTATTAGATGTGGAAATCCTGCGTTACGAATTAACGCATTTTATGATTTAGACAGTATGAGCGGAATATATGACCAATTATTAAGAACAAATTGGCCAAACGTATTTAATAGTGTACATCATCAAGCTATACATTTAAGTTTTCAACAAGCAACATTTATGGTTAATGTGATGAAAAGTATTGATTTGCCACCTATGGCCCCCCATGTTGATAATCCTAGTGATGTAAATTTTGCAAGCACAATATACTTAAATACACCTGACGAATGTGCAGGTGGCACAAGTTTTTATAAATTTAATGGTAGCACAAGTAACCGTAGCGGACACATAGATAAAGAAAAAACAAAAATAATAGATCACTACCTGACTGATAGTGTAGGAGACTGGGAAATGATTGGTATGGCAGAAATGGTATATAATAGGATGGTTTTATATAACCAAAACGCACTACATACAGCATATATAAAACCAGATATGTTTGTTGATACATATAGAATAAATCAACAATTCTTCATATAGGAGATTACATGAGAATTTGTATTTTAGGTAGTGGTACAGCTGGATTTGTAACTGCACTTATTCTAAAAAACACATATCCTAATTATGAAATAGACATTATAAGCAGTAGTGACGTAGGAATAATTGGTGTAGGTGAAGGCAGTACAGAACATTGGGCAAGATTTATAGATTATTGTGGTATACATCCTCACGAAATAGTTAAAAATTGTGGTGCAACGTTTAAAAGTGGTATTATGTTTAAAGGTTGGGGAAGCAGAGACTATTTACAGGGTGTAGAAGGCAATCTAGTAGGAGCTCATAACGATACTCCGATGGCATATGCTAAATTAATAGGCGAAGATTGTGATCCTATAGACTTAGTAGCACATACAACTTGGAACAGCGAAGTCCCATTCAATAAATTTATAGACATATCTCCAGAAGAAATGCCAGTAACACAGTACCATTTTAACACACGTGAACTAAACACTTTCCTTAGTGATAAATGTACACAAATAGGAATAAGTCAATATGATGATAAAATTACAGAAGTGGTACTAGATAAAAACGGAGTGGACAAATTAATAGGAAGTAGTGAATACAATTATGATTTTTATATAGATTGCACCGGATTTGCAAGATTATTAATTGGTAAATTAGGTGCCGAATGGCAAAGTTATGGTCAATACTTAAAAATGAAACGTGCTATTGTGTTTCCAACAGGAGATGAGACAGAATATCCGTATTGGACACTTGCACAAGCAATGAAATATGGTTGGATGTTCCGTATTCCTGTATGGGGTAGAAAAGGTAACGGGTACATATTTGATAGTGACTATATTACTGACGAAGAAGCAAAGGCAGAAGTTGAAGAATATCTAGGACATACTGTTGATATAGCCAAAACAATCAGTTTCGATCCGGGAGCATTAGATAAAACATGGATTCAAAATGTATGTGCAATAGGATTAAGTGCAAGTTTTGTTGAACCTTTAGAAGCAAGTAGTATTGGTACAAGTATACAACAAGCATTTTTACTTGCCAGTAGATTACACAAATATAACCAAACTACTATAGATCGTTATAATGAAGAAGTAAATGCAATATTAGAAAACATAAGAGACTTTGTTTTACTACATTACATGTGTGATAGAGATGATACTAATTTTTGGATAAATGCAAGATCTGTAGAATTACCTGAAAGTCTAAAAAATAATTTAGAAATTTGGAAAAATAAGCTACCAATTAGCGAAGACTTTAATAATAAAACATCTAAAGTGTTGTTTAACGAATATAATCATGCATTAGTATTGCATGGCCTTGGTTTATTTGATACAGAAAGCATAAAGCAACAGTTTCAAAACTTCCCTCAGGCAGTAAAAGATTATGCAAACAGATCAGTGCAAAATTTAAGAGACACTGAATCTAATGTTAAAACAATTCCGCATAAAATGATGATTGACTTAATTAGAAAGCTATGTTAGTATAAATTATGATAAAAGTTTACGGCGATATAATGTTGGATAGATGGATCGTAGGCAAAGCCCGTCGTATCAGTCCTGAAGCGCCTGTACCAGTGCTTAAAGAAGTAGAACAAAAATTTTGTCCCGGAGGTGCTGGCAACTTAGCAGTCAACATTGCAAATCTCAACGGAAAAATTGGAGTTTATGGAAGTATTGCACCAGATAAAGAAGGCTATAGGGTTATAGACTGTTTTTCCGACTTTAAAAAGATTAATTTTAGAGCAAGTATGGATAGTACTATGACAACTACAAAGAATAGACTTGTCGGACAAGGAGGTCAGCACATTTGTAGGTGGGATAGAGAAGAAAAATACACAGGTTCAGACGCTTTTGATAGGTTAATAAGCGAATTGAATGAAAATGATATTGTATGCGTAAGTGATTACGCAAAAGGTACAGTAAGAGAAGATACTATACAAAAGATATTAGAAAAAAAGTGTAAAATTTTGGTAGATCCTAAGCAAAATGCTGAAATATATAGAAATGCTTACCTTGTGAAACCTAATTTTCGCGAATTTAAAAATTGGTTTGGCAAATTTTCTATAGAAAAGGCAAAACAAGCAGTTGTTGACTATAATTGGACATGGCTGGTAGTAACAGCCGGTGCAAATGGTATGTATGTTTTCAACAAAAACGGCGAATATCAACATTTTCAAGAACCTGCCCAGGAAGTAGCTGATGTCACAGGTGCAGGTGACACAGTGTTAGCTGTATTGGCTTATCTAATAGATCAAGATGAAAATGTATTTACAGCATGTGAAAAAGCATGTTTTGCCGCCGCAAGAGCAGTTGAACATAGAGGTGTACATGTTGTTTCTAAAGAAGATATTCATCAAGAAGTTGTTTTTACTAACGGAGTGTTTGATGTTTTACATGCAGGACATCTAAAATTACTAAAATATGCAAAAACTAAGGGTAGTAAGTTAATTGTTGGTATTAACAGTGATGCAAGTGTACAAAGAATTAAAGGATCACAAAGACCAATTAATAATATTACTTCAAGAATAGCACAACTAGAAGAATTACCGTGGGTAGACGAGGTAAAAGTGTTTGAAGAAGATACTCCTTACCAATTAATTGAAGAAATAAAGCCAAACCTTATTGTAAAAGGCGGAGATTATGACCCAAATGATGTTGTAGGTTCAGATCTTGCAGATGTAGATATATTTCCTACAGTAAATGGCTATAGTACAAGTAAAATAGTGGAGAAAATAAGTGACTAGACTAAAAGGCGAAGTAGAAAAAGGATGGGGTAGTGAAACTATCTTTGCAACAAATGACTTATATTGCGGAAAACTGCTTAATTTTGATAGAGGACATAAATGTTCAATGCACATGCACAAAATTAAAGATGAAACTTGGCATATTTTGTCTGGAAGCTATATTGTACGCTGGATAGATACAAAAACTGCTGATGTCAATGTTACCACTTTAGAAAAAGGAGACACATGGCATAATCCTCCAATGGTTCCACACCAAATTACTTGCATAAAAGAAGGAACTATCGTAGAAGTAAGCACAGCAGATAGTGTTGAAGATAATTATAGAGTAGAAAAAGGCGACAGTCAGTAACATGAAAGACGACTATAATGGTATAGAAATCTATGACGGCATTTTTAGTGCAGATTACTGTAATGAAGTAATCAGGCACTTTAAAATGATGAGCAAACTCAAGAAAACTTATACCAGGAATAGTTTACAGCATAATAGTGATGAAAGAGTCACATTTGATTGGGCACACAACAACAAACAATACCATTATGATTATAAACTAGTAGAACATTTTTACACTTTACTACATGACACATATACAAACTTGTACCAAGAAAAATACGACATTTTAAAGAATAGTGAAGAGCATTCTCCTAAGGGAATGAGTGTCCAAAAGACTAGTCCACACCAAGGATACCATGCATGGCACCAAGAAAGTGGAGATATTGGATCAAGTACACGAGTTGTTAACTACATGCTGTATCTTAACACTGTAAAGAATGGAGGCGATACTGAATTTTTGTATCAAGGAGTAAAACTTTCTCCTAAGCAGGGCAGTTTAGTATTTTTTCCAACTGCTTACACACATCCACATAGAGGAAATCCTATATACGAAGGTGAAAAATATATTATCACAGGATGGTATACATATGACAGATAGCTTTGTAATAGGGTTAGACAGAGACGGCACAATTAATAAGGACATTGGTACATATGTCAAGCACCCAAGAGAGTTTGAACCTATTCCAGGGTCACTTGAAGCCATAAAACTTATGCGTGATAAAGGATATGATGTTGTTATTTTAACAAATCAGGCAGGTATACATAAAGGTTTGATGACTCCGGTAGATGTTGATGTAGTAAATCAGCATATGTTACAACTTTTAGGAAATATCGGATGTACAAGTATTAACGGATTGTATTACAGCACAACAAATCTAAAAGATGATATTTACGCAAAGCCAAATACTGGTATGTTCCAACGTGCTGAAAAAGAAATAGGCGTGAATTTTTCAAAAGGTGTATATGTTGGTGATAAGATTACAGACTTAAAGGCTGCAATTAAAATTAAAGCAAAACCTATTCTAGTCAAAACTGGATATGGTGAAGAAACACTCAAAAAATTAAATACTTTTGCCAACAAAGACTTAAAAAAACGTACAAAAGTTTTTGAAAACTTATTAGAATTTGCAGAAAGTTTAAAATGAAGATATTAGTGACAGGACATCAAGGATTTATAGGTCAAAATTTTATCAATTCTATAATTAATAAACATGAAGTGGCAGGCTGGGAATGGAATGCTGAAAAATTACCAGATGTAAAAGGTTTTGACTGGGTGGTGCATTTAGGTGCAATCAGTAGCACTGAAGAAAAAGATGTTGATAAGGTAATTTTACAAAATTATGAGTTTTCAAAATGGTTGTATAACGAGTGTAATCACGCTGGTGTAAATTTACAGTATGCAAGTTCTGCAAGTGTTTACGGAAAAACGGATCATTTCACTGAAGATGGAAATTTACAGCCAGAAAGTCCGTATGCATGGTCAAAATATCTATTTGATCGCTGGGTGCATCAACAACGACATAATATTATTGTGCAAGGTTTTCGTTATTTTAATGTATATGGTCCAGGAGAAGCACATAAAGGCAATCAAAGAAGTGTGTTTCACAAATTTAAAGAACAAGCTGAAGAAAATAAAAAAATTTTAGTGTTTGAAGGCAGTAAAGATATTAAACGTGATTTTATATGTGTTGCTGATGTAGTAGAAATACACAAAAGATTCTTTGAAATTACCGAAAGTGGTGTTTGGAACGTAGGTACAGGTAGTGCAACAAGTTTTTATGAGATTGCAGAAAAGATAGCCGAAAAAACTAGTGCCGAAATTAATGAAATTCCTATTCCTGACACAATCAAACAACAGTACCAATACTTCACACAAAGCAACAACCGTAAATTACAGATTGCTATGGGCGATTATAGGTTTATTTCACCCCTTGACTATCTTGATATGGCATAAATATGTTATATTAGGAAAATATAGATGTCATCACAGTTCTCACCAGTAGTAGATAGAATACGTATAATACCAAGGTCTGACGATTTTCTCGATAGAAACGTTGGCTCAAGTGGAGAAGTATTTTACGATCAACAATCAAATAGTTTAAGAGTATTCAGCGGAAAAGATAGAGGCGGATTTACTTTACTTACATCAGGAAATTTATCACAAAATCTTATTGATACAGGAATATCTGTTTTGGAAAGGGCAGTTACAGTAGGAATAGATACTGTAGCAGGACAAGCATCGGGTGTATTTTATATAGATGGAGTAGAAAAACCTGTATTAAATTTAGTTAGGGGAATAACATATATATTTGATCAGTCAGATGATACAAATAAAAACTATGGTGGACTTTATCATCCACTTATGTTTAGTACAACAGAAAATGGAGCTTTAGTAGAAGGAGGTGGACATTATAATGTAGGTGTAGTATATATTATAAATGATGATCCAGTTTCAATGGCAGATTATGTGAGTAAATTTACATCTGCTACTACAAGAAAAGTATTATTAACTGTAAAGTCAGTAACTCCTGCACAAATTTATTATTGGTGTCATTTTCATTTAAATCAAGGCAATAGTTTAAAAGTTTCAGATCCTGGAACAGGCTCTTATAATGATCTAACTGATACTCCAACTATACCTGCTGATATAGGCGATTTGACTGATACAGGTTCATTGCTTTTTGACAATGCAGATGCTATTGTAGCAATAACTGGATCAAATCTAGACATGGGCAGTAATGATATTACAACTACAGGAAAAATTAAATTTGCAAATGTTTATGATAACCTTGTTGATTTACCATCTGCAACTACATATCATGGTATGTTTGCACATGTACATGCTACAGGCGCGGCATATTTTGCACATGCAGGTGCTTGGGTACAACTTGCAAATCATGATGATTTAGGAAGTGGTGGAGGAAGCGGAGACACATTTAAGACTATCGTAAGTGATGATGGACAGGTAATCGCTTCTGGAGAATCTACACTTAATATTTTAGGTGGTACTAACATAGCAACAGCTATTGCGACAGATACTTCAAATGTTACAATTAGTTTAAGTTCATTTAGTGTTGATTTTTTAAGTGATGTAGATACAACTACAGTGACTCCAACGACAGGGCAGGTGTTAAAATGGGACGGTGCAAAATGGGCACCTGGAACTGACGCAACAACAGGTGGTGCAGGAACTGATGCTGATACTTTGGATGGTTTTGACGGATCTTATTATTTAGATTATAATAATTTTAGTAATACACCAACCGTAGCCACACTCGCTAGTTTTAGTGTTGGTAACGAACTTGTTGCTAGTGGAGACGGCGCAATAAGTTATGATAATTCTACAGGAGTATTTAGATATACACCTCCAACTGCCGCAGGTATAGGTGCATTAACTACAGAAACAAACGATCTTACTTCTGCTGTAACATGGGCTAATGTACCAGATCAATATATTACCCAATCTAGTGTTACTCAGCACCAAACAGCAATTAACATTACAAGCGATCAAATTATAGACCGAGATGATTCTATTACATTTGTTGGCGACGATAGCACAGGTAGTAGTGTACCAGTAGGAAGTACATTGCAGTTTGCAGGAGCAGGTGGTGCAGGTGTAGCAGTATCTAACGGTGTTGTAACTATAACTGCCGGGGGCGGCGGCGGCGCATCAAATAGTTTTGCAACTATAGCTGCCGATGGAAATAACATAATAGCTTCAAGTGCTACAGATACTTTAACATTAACTCCAGGTAGTAATGTTACATTTAGTGTGGATACGGGCAATAAACAGATTACTATTAACAGTAATGCAACTGGAGGTGCATCTGACTTTGATGATTTACAAGATGCTACATCTGCTGGACTTAGTATTGACGAAATAGCAGAACCTGCTATTGCAATGCTAGAAGTTACTGCTAGTGGAACAAATGGATACAGATTTGATAGCCATTATAGTTCTCTAAACCCTACAATTTACTGTATTACAGGCACAACTATTGCATTTAATCTTAATAGTACTACAATGTCAGGACATCCTTTTGAAATCCAGGATAACACAGGTACTACGTATAATACAGGACTTGTTCATTATTCTACTACAGGTACAAAGTCTACAGGATCAAATGCAAATGGTAAGACATCAGGTACTTTGTATTGGCATGTGCCTTTTGGTATTAGTGGTAACTGGCGATATCAATGCACTGCACATTCTGCAATGGTAGGTACAATTACAGTCAAAGCGTTTAACGCACTGTAATTCCCATTTCTGAAAATTTTTGATATATTTTCTGCCTTACATCTTGAATTTTATGTCTTGTATCTATTAATCCATGCGGATTAATATATCCGTTGAAATCGGAATCATGACCAACATCTATTTTTTGTACTAGGTCTTTCAACTCATCCATTAACACATTTATTTGCTGTGCGTAGTCCTTATTTTCTACCTGCTTTAATCCAGCAGTAAACTTTTTCCATTCATTTAGGAACATTGGTTCTTGTGATAAATTAAATAGATCCATCATTTTTCCTCTAATTTTTTAAGTAAATCTTTGAACTCTCTTATCACCATTAAACATTTCGGCACATCATCTCTATAATTTATCCAAAATGGTTTAAACTCTTTTTCCCATGTTTTTCCATCTGCTTCCATTAAGTTTTTTGAGAGATGATTTTCTAATGCATTTAATTTTTCGATATCAAATTCCATTTTCTTCCCACTTTTCTGCTGGTATTACATGATAAATGTCATATTCGTCATATCCGTTACTTGCTTCTGTCATACTTGAATTATCTACTAATGCTTCCAACTGCACTGGCATCAAAGGAGGCACATGAAAGACTTTGCCTTCTTCTAATTCAGCTTCATACATACGTCCATCTTTAACATCTATATATCTTAACTTAAACTTTCCTGCATTACAAAACCAAGTTTTATCTGTATTTTTATGAAAATACATTGTTGTTCTATTCTTTGCTTTATTAAATACTAAAATTTTACATGCATAATCTTTGTGGCTAGCCCACAACAGATCCATACCATATGAGGTTTCTAACATACTATCACTCATTATAACTCCATAAGATCTACAACTTTAAAAACTGTCTCTAATTTACTTAAATTTACTTTATTTGTAAGTGTATTTTTTAAGCCATTATGCAAAGGCTTTGGCCAACAATTAAATGCACACCAAGCATAGCCGTTGTGTTCTTTATTTAATTTAGGTAAAAATTCATTTTCAACTACACACAAGTATGTATGAAATTTAAATTTTTGATCATTACTTACAAATGTTTCCAGTGGAATTGTTTTCTTGATATCAATTTGGCCTATCTCTTCATTGATTTCCCGTTTAAGTCCTTCCCACGGAGTTTCTGTGCCTTCGTTTGTGCCGCCAACGAGTCCCCATGTACGGTTTGTTTTACCGTTAGTCCTATGTAAAAATAAAAATCTTTGGGTGTCTAATGTATAGATAATTGCACCACTGCAAACTATTTCTTTCATACAAATAGTTAGCCTTCGAGTGCAAGCCTCCATGTACCTCTTGGATATAATCCGTCAACACTCTTAAGCCAATCTGTGCCATCCCAGCGATACTGTACATTTGTTGTAAGATTTGTAATATAAGTAATATCACTGGTATCAGATGCATCAAATACTATTTGCCATTTACTACCAGTCCATTCTATTATATCATTAGATGATGCAATTAGATCATCGCCGTTCGATGCTTTCCAAGCATCAGGTCCGTCAGTATTACTAGTATCTCCTATATCAGATAACAATAATATTCTAACTCCACTTGTTTTTATATCGGAAGGATTAAAACTTGTAGGATCTATAATATAATCAATAGTAGTAAAACTATTAGTATCCCTTGCAGGACCATTAATTACGCTATTGCTTGGAAAACTATCAGTATCCCAATTGACAATTAATTGTCGAGGATTAAGTTCGTTGACAGCAATAGTACCTGTGATAGTAGAATCTGTATCAAGTTTGGTTAAATGTATTCTACTAATATCTGCTTGATATTGTCCAGGATGTGCTCCTAATAAATCGTCCCAAAGTTGACCACCTACAGTACCTCTGTGAACAAGTTGCACTGTGTTACCATCAACATATGCACCATAGTTTCTGTGAGTTGTTGTCACAACAGTATCTTCAACATCGGTGTTTATATCTCTGTCAGTATCATTACCCTCACTTGTTGTTCCTACTTTAATACTATCGTCCCAGCGATTTAAATCAGCTCCACTTAGTCCTAATTCGATATCGCCCTTTGATTCGTCAAAAATACTTGTAATTATATTTGCTATTACTCCTAACCTTTTTACTTTTACAGGAGGTGAAATATAGATAGGAGTTGTAAATGTCATATCTGCAACATCTATTTCACTATCTACACCTACAGGAATAGCACGTGAACTAAAAGTCATTGATTCTAAATGCACTACGCTTAAACTTGTCCAATCAACATAGTTGTCTGTGGTTTGTATCTCAAGACTAGGATTGAATAGTACAAGTATTTGTTCTAAAATCTGTAATTTTTGTTCTGTGTTAGTACTCCAAATGTCAACCTTCATAGTTAAATTGTATGGTGTGGGCATTAAACGTTCTACTGTGTAGTTTTTGCCTTGGTAATTTAAATATTCTTGCCCGTCAGCATCATATGCACGTTCACGTATGTTTAATTTGTTTACATAACTACTATCACTTGTACGTGTTCTATCCATTTCTAAACCTGTGACATATACACTTATGCGAGGCGCACTTGGGATTTTGTTTTCTGAATTATCTCGAATAATACTTGATACCATACGTGTCATATCGCCATACATTACAGGTACTTGTGTAAGTTTACCCTTAGAGTCTTTATAACTAAAATTACTCATTAGGCGAATCATTTGAGTTATGTAACGTCTTATTTGTCCATCATAAAAATGTTGCATTAATTGTCTGCCTTAGGTCTAAGTGCTTTTGATAGTGACTGACGTTCTTTAGTTTCTTCACCACCAATTTTGCTAGTTCTAGTGTTATTAATGAATCCAGTTTTTTGTGTGTTTCTTGAATCTGTGTTTGAAAGTGTTACTCTTACATCGTCTTGTACTTTCACCCACCTATTTCCATTATATTTAAACAAGCGTTTTGGCATAAAATCAGTCCTTAAAAAATAGTCCCCTTCTTGATTATTAGTAGGAAAACTTATTCCCATACCATATGGAGCGCCATTAGGCGAATCACTTGTACCAAGTAGATAACCATTATAGCCTGCTCTATCAGGATTGTCAGTTTGTGAGTCTACAGGTGTAAGTCCACTTGCATCTATTTCACCTGAGTCAGCAGTTTTTAATGCAACACTGCCGTCATCGTTAGTTGCAAGTGTATAATAATGACTTATGTCATAACCACTTTTAGCTGCATCTGCTTCTGCTTGATCTATTACAGCATTGTTAATTTGCATTTCTTTTTCATATGTAGATAGCAAATCTCTTAATGTGTTACCTCCTGGTGTATCTTCTTCAGCTGGTAAATCAAGGATTTCTTTAAATTCTTGACCATCATATATTTGTTTTAATTTTAACCTATATAAATGTGGATACCATGTCATTGAAAAGCCTTCTGCGGCTCTATTAACATCTTCAATGACATAAAAACGCTTCAAGGCTGTTGTGTAATCATTCAAAGCATATTCATCTTTTAAATGTGGAAGTTCTATAACATCACCTGGCATAATTTTTCTACCAAGAGTTTTTACACTGCTATTAATATGAATAGTCATAAACAATGTGTCATTACTTAAAAATAAACCGAATTGGCTTAAATCAAAATCAATATCTTGAACATTATAAATTGCTCTCATATTGTAAATATCAGGATCGTATTTGCGATCTCTGTTTTCTAAAAATAACATATCTTGTATGTTTGTTTCTTTTACTGCATCGTACTGTGGTTTGTCAGCTGTAGCTTCTGAATCTGTAGGGTTTTCTGGCCCTAAATACTTGTGTACATTTATATCTGTACCACCAACAGTAAACATTTCAAGGACTTGTTTGTCTATGAATTCATAATCTCTTGTTTTTTCTGGTCTATATAAAGATA
>MDTG01108064.1_pt1 | contig 13032 bp, 14 predicted proteins | sample 811421 | NCBI WGS metagenome assembly MDTG01 (sample SAMN05326645, study PRJNA326480) | marine metagenome | isolation source: seawater | place: Pacific Ocean: South East | collected 2011
CATAATGGGTAAAATTAATCTAGCCATAACAGGATGCATGGGAAGAATGGGTCAACAACTCATTAAATCTGTTATTAAAGACAAGTCTACTAAATTAGTTGCACTTACAGAAAGTAGATTGATTAGTAAAAAAATTAATGGAATTAAACCTGAATTAAATACGGAAAAATCTCTTTACAAAGCAAATGTTATAATAGATTTCACGATACCAAGATGTACATTTGAAGTTTTGAAAATCGCCTCAAAATTAAAAAAGAAAGTAGTTATAGGCACAACAGGTTTTACAAAAAAAGAGGAAAATTTAATAAAGAAGTTTTCTAAAAAAATTCCAATCTTAAAAGCTGGAAACATGAGCCTTGGGATTAATTTACTCATGTACCTAACTGAAATCACTTCGGCATCACTTAATAATAATTATCTAAGTAAAGTTTTTGAAGTTCATCACAAACACAAAAAAGATCATCCATCAGGTACAGCACTAATGCTTGGAAAAGGAATTGCTGTTGGAAAAAATAAAGACTTTTACAAAATGATGGGAAAAAAATATTTAAACAAAAAAAAATTTCCTTATGGAAAAAAAATTAATTTTAATTCAATAAGAAAAGGTGAGATTATAGGAAAACATGAAGTTCTTTTTTCAAGTGGAAAAGAAATAATTACACTAAACCATGAAGCTTTTGATAGAGCTTTATATTCAGAAGGAGCGATAACTGCGGCTAAATGGTTAAATAATAAAAAACCAGGTCTTTACTCAATGAGAAATCTTTTGAATTTTAAGTAATGAATGAAATTCAGAGAGCCAAAGTAGTTTTAAAAATACTAAATAAAACTTATCCTACAACACCCATACCATTAAAACATAAAAATATATTCACACTTTTAATTTCTGTTCTACTTTCAGCACAATGCACTGATATAAATGTTAATAATGTTACAAGAAATATTTATCCAAAGTACAACAGACCTGAGCATTTTGTTAAACTTGGAAGAAAGAGAATTGAACAATTAATTAAAAGTATAGGAATTTTTAGGATTAAAGCTAAGAGTATTTATAATCTATCAAATATTTTAATTAGAAAATATAATGGCAGAGTTCCAAAGACATTTGAAGAGCTAGAGGAACTGCCTGGTGTTGGGCACAAAACAGCCAGTGTAGTTATGTCTCAAGGATTTGGCTACCCAGCATTTCCAATTGATACACATATACATAGACTTGCACAAAGGTGGGGATTGACCGATGGAAAAAATGTAACTCAAACTGAAAAAGACTTAAAGAGATTATTTCCAAAAAAAAATTGGAACAAATTACATCTTCAAATAATTTATTATGGAAGAGAGTATTGCAAAGCAAGAGAATGCTACGGTATTTCTTGTAAAATTTGTACTTCTTGTTATCCTAAGAGAAAAAAGCCAATTAAAACAAAGAAAGCATAGAATGAAAATATTAGGTATAGGTAATGCAATTGTTGATGTAATTTGCAAGGTTGACGATAACTTTATTAAAAAAAATAATTTAACTAAAGGTACCATGAAATTGATTTTTGATGCAAATGCATTTCAATTAATGCTATCAAATTTAAAAATTGAAAAAACTATATCAGGAGGGTCAGTAGCAAACTCTATCGTAGGATTATCTCAACTAGGAAACGATGCTGGATTTATTGGAAAAGTAAGTGAAGACGAATTAGGAGGCAAATACGAGGATGGTTTAAAATCAGAAAATGTTAAATATTATTACAAGAAAAAGAAAGAAGAATTACCAACCGGAACATGTTTGATTCTCGTTACTCCTGACTCAGAAAGAACAATGTGCACATTTCTAGGCACAGCAGGAAAAATTAATGAATACGATGTAGATGCAGATGTTGTTAGGAAGTCCGAAATGATATTTTTAGAGGGTTATTTATGGGATGAGGGTGAACCTAAAAAAGCATTTGAAAAAGCGATTAATAATGCAAAAAAAGTTGCAATGTCTTTATCAGATCAATTTTGTGTGGATAGACACAAACCTCATTTTTTAGATTTAGTAAAAAATAAATTGGATATCACTTTTGCAAATGAACAAGAAGTAATGTCATTGATTGATGCTAAAGATTTTAAAGAAGTTATTGAGTTTGGAAAAAGTTTAAAAAAACTTCTAATAATTACTAGAGGAGAAAAAGGAGCAATTTCTATATTGGGTGAAGAGATAGAGGAGAACGGTGTTGAAAAAAACTTAAATATTAAAGATCTTACAGGTGCTGGAGATTTATTTGCTTCGGGGTTTTTACATGGAATATTAAATAATTTAAGTAATTCAGAAAGTTTGGAAAAAGGAAAAGAAATGTCATCAAAAGTTATTCAACAAATTGGAGCAAGACTTTAATTAATGAGTGACTCAAAAAAAGTACATAAATATTTTGCACAGCCAATTTTTCATTATCAGTTAGAAAATTATGAAACACATAATCAAGATTTAAAAAAATATATTTATAATGCTTACAATGAGGATCCAAATGGTCTATCAAGATCTAACCAAGGAGGTTGGCATTCAAAACCTTTTGATTTAAAAGATAAAAGTTCAGCACCGTTTACATTTTTTCAATCAATTCAGAAGTATGTTGCTGATGTATTTAAAGAGTATGGTTGGTTATATGTCCCAGGCAAAGTTAATATGACTGAAATGTGGGCAATAATTAATAAAAAAAATAACTTTAATATTGAACATACACATCCAAATAATTATCTCAGCGCCGCTTATTACGTCATGGCACCAGAAAATTGTGGATCATTTATAGTTACCAACCCAAATTCTGTATCAAGAGAAAGGATTACTACAAGTGAAAGAAAAACAGAATTCAACCAAAATATAGCTCAAATTAAGCCAAAGGAGGGAGATTTATTACTTTTTCCAGCTTATCTTCCACATTCGGTTGGTATGAATTTGTCAGATGAAGATAGGATAGTTATAAGCTTTAATGTTGATATTTTAAAGTAATCAAACCTTTTTTCTTTTAAAGCTTCCTTTCCCTTTCTTGGGTTTTATGATTTTGTGTTTATATTTTCTTGAAAAGAGATCTTTAGCGATTAAATTTTTTTTATTTAATTTTTTTGGCATTTAACTTAAATTGATATATTTTATTTATGATACAAAATAGACAAATTCTTAAATTTTTTCCCCAACCTGTCTTTAAATATCAATATAAAAATTTTCAAGAAATAAACAAGGATTTGACAAAATATATCTATGATTTGAGAGATACTGATAAAGATGGTCTAGAGAGATCAAATGTCCATGGATGGCATTCTAAGAATTTTAACTTAAAAGATCCTGAATCTATACAAAATAAATTCCTAATATCATTAAAAGAATATATATTTGATGTCTTTGAAAATTATGGGTGGAATATTAATCCAAAACAAATAGTTTGCACAGAAATGTGGGCAATAATTAACTCAAAAAATAGTTTTAATGTTACTCATACTCATCCAAATTCTTATTTGAGCGCTGCTTATTACGTAAAAACACCAAAAAATTGTGGAAAATTTTTAATCGAAAACCCAAATGCAGTCAGCAGTCACAGCTTTCCTAAAATCACAAAAAAAAATGATTTAAATTCTAATACAAGAGGTATGGATATAGAGGAGGGTGATTTATTGTTCTTTCCAAGTTACTTACCGCATAGAGTAGGTAAAAATGAGTCTGATGAAGATAGGATAGTTATAAGTTTTAATATTAATGTTAATCATTTTGTTTAATAAATTACTTACCAGCTGACTAGATATAATATCCACTCTTTTTACTTTTTATAAAATTATTATCATTAAACATAGTTAAAATTTTTTTTCTAAGTCTATAAATATGAGTTTCGACTGTATGAGTATCTAGCTTGGACTTATGATCCCAAACATTTTTTTGTAACAATTGCACCGTAACAGCGTCATTTGAATTATTAAGGAAATCAATTATTTTTGCTTCTTTTTCGGTGAGTGTAAGAATTTTTTTTTCATAGATTATTTTTCTTGTATTAAAATTAATTAAATATTTTCCTAATTTTATATTTTTTTTAAACTCAATCTTCTTTTTTAAAAATTTCAAATTAATAACATCTAATAACTTATCCAACTCAATTGGTAGATTTTTTAGCTCTATTTGATCTTCAATTGATAATAAATTTCTTGATATAACTAAATCAAATTTGGTAAACTTTTTTTTGTTAATTGATTGAACGCTAACTTTTTCAAGATCAAAGTTATGGATGTGCTTTAATTCAAACAAGATTTCATATAAGATTGGGAAATTGACAATATGTAGTTTTTGTTTGTCCATACTTTAGATTATGACAATTATATTAAAAAATAAACATACTCTTTTTTTTAAGGAATTCTGCTTCAAATGTTGCATCGGTTTAAAGGGTTTAACTAAAAATAAGATTGAGGGAGATAAGAAAACACCTAAAGGACTTTTTCAGCTTGGCAACTTGTATTATAGAAATGACAGAAACCCAAAACCTTTGTCTAGATTGAAATGTATAATTATAAAAAAAAATATGTTTTGGTGTGATGATGTTAAGAATAAAAAAAAATATAATAAGCTAATAAAGAAAAACAAAAGTACAAGTGCTGAGAGATTATTTAGATACGATTATAAATATAATTATTTTATTCCAATAAAATATAACTGGAATAAGCCAAAAGTTCCTTTAGGAAGTGCGATATTTATTCATTTAACTAAAAACTATAAACCAACTGCTGGATGCATTGGTTTATCAAAAAAAGATTTTCTTATTTTGGCTAAATTAATAACCAAGAAAACTAAAATAAAAATTATTTAATATCTCTCACCAAATATACTAGAGCCTATTCTAATATATGAGGCTTCATAATCTATTGCTTTTAAATAATCAGAGGACATTCCCATGCTTAATTCATCAAATTTATATTTTTTTTTTAAAGATTTCATTTTATTAAAATAAATTTCGCTTTTTTGATCTATAGGAGGTATACACATTAAACCGATGATATTAAGATTTAGTTCTACGCAAAATCTATAAAAATCTTCCAATTCATTCTCATTTATTCCAGACTTTTGTTTCTCTTCACCAATATTTACTTGGATAAATAGCTTAACTTTATGATTTTGCTCTTGTTGCAGAGTTGAAATTTTTTTTGCTAATTTTTCATTATCAAGTGAGTGTATGTAGTCAAATAACTTTACTGCAAACTTAGCTTTATTTGTTTGAAGTTTGCCAATTAAATGAAGTTTTAGATTGTTTCTTTTTTTTTTTATTTCAGTCCATTTTTCTAAGGCTTCTTGAACTTTATTTTCACCGTAGTGGACATGTCCATGATTAATTAAAGGTATAATATGATTTAAATCAAACGTTTTCGAGACTGCAATGATTATAGGATTAGGAGTAATAGAATTTTCATCTACTTTTTGCTTAACTTTGGATTGTATGTTAATTAAATTTTTTACAGTTTCATGCATAACGTAATTTTAAAAAAGTACTATTTTGTAAATAAGCTCAATATCAATAATATTAATAAATTAGAAAAGAATACAATAATTATTTATAGAAATTATAAAAAAAAAAAAAGTTACTAATGACGTTATTAAATTAAAAAAGTATTGCAAAGCTAAAGGGATAAAACTTTATATTTCAAATAATATTAAACTTGCAATGAAAATGGATGTTGCTGGTGCTTATATTCCATCATTTAACAAAGATTTCAGGCATTTAAGCTTTAAATTTAAAAAAAATTTTAAAATTATTGGATCTGCACACAATATAAAGGAGATAAGATTAAAAGAGAAGCAATGTGTTGAATGTATATTTATATCATCATTATTTAAGAATAATAAAAATTATCTAGGCTTTAATAAATTTAATAATTTAAAAAAACTGACTAAAAAAAAAATAATTGCTTTGGGTGGTGTTTCAAAATCAAACTTAAAACAAATTAAACTATTAAGTTGTAGTGGATTTAGTGGTATTAGATATTTTGAGTAAAAAAAAAGGCCCTATTTCTAGGGCCTTTTAAATGTTCTATACAATCAACTTAGAATGCAAAACCTAGAGAAACATTGTATGCTTCTCTGTCGTTTGTAGCTACGTTGTTAATGTTATCAACCTGGTGCATAGATAATGACATGCTTAGTGATCCCATTGTGTAAGATACAGAAACTGCAGATGCTTCTTGATCTGGATTAGAACCATCAACTTCTGTAATATGAGAACCATAAGAAACAGCTAAGTCATCATTTACTTGGTAACTGATACCTACACCTGTTGTCTCGTAATCATTTCCTGACTCATTATCTTTTTCAGATACTTGAAGACCAACAGTGATTTGACCGATTGCATATTTCGCAAACATTGTACTCTCATCACTTTTAGTGTTTGTTGTTTGTTCAACATCACCTTGTCCATAACCAAGAGTTAGACCTTCCATACCTGTGTAAGTTACACCGTAATCAGTATATGATACATCTGTAACTGCGTCTGCAGCGTTTAGGTAACCAACTGTTAAGTTAAGTCCTGAGTCGTGGCTGTATTTGTAAGTAAACATGTTGTTACCAGAATGACCACCGATCAACTGAGTTTCTGCTGAAGTTACAATATCCCATGGCTCTTCGTGAGCTGTTGGCATAACGTCATCGTTAGCACTCATGAAACCGTCACCACCGTGACCAGCAAAAGTTAACGATCCAGCATCACCTAAGTCAAATGCTAATGAGTAGCTATCTACTCCACCGCCACCATCTGCAGCATCACCGTCAAGTTCTACTGAGTAAGTAACACCAATGTCATTTACATCTCCTGAAGCAGAAAACGTAACTGAGTCACCCATCGTCCAACCTTGACCTTCAGTTTTATCTTCGTCACCTCCGTTGTACGACATAGTCGCGCTACCAGAGACAGACATTTCAGCTGCTGAAACGTGACCAGCAACTACTAGGGAACCAGCTAAAGCTGTAAGCCCTACTTTTTTTAAATTGTCCATATTAAGACTCCTTTTTTATGTTTAATATTAAACAGATTCTATTTACCAAAAAAATCACTAAAACTTAGCAGTTTAAGCTTTTAATTAATAATTTTAAGTTATGTGTTGCAAATTTACATCACATATTTAATCAAAAAATTCAAGCTTTTCACATTTTTTAGTTAATATTATAAAATAATTGATAAATACTCTAAATTAAACTTTCAGTAATATTAAAAAATATGAGCTCTAAAATCTTAATTTTATTTATCTTATTTATATTCCTTGGCAATTGTAACTCAAATACTGATGCTCGAAAGGTTCCACCAAATTGGAAAGATAGGGTTCAAAAGAATATAGAAGAGGGAAGAGGGTTCAGATTGATGGGTGATAAAAAGAATACTGGCGAATTCGACTTTGCAAGTTCTAATGAATTATGGAGAGCCTCCTTAGATACTTTAGATTTTATGCCTTTAGCACTTGCTAATTATAGTGGTGGGATAATTGTAACAGATTGGTACAGTGATAGTGACTCAAACAATGAGTCTGTTAAAATTTCTATAAGGTTTTTAAGTAATGAAATTAGATCAGACGCACTTGCAGTGAAAGTTTTCTATAAAAATTGCTCTGTTCAACAAACTTGTAAAATAACTGATAGATCTAGTGCTTTATCAGCAGAACTGACAAAAAAAATTCTTACTAAAGCTGCAGTTTATGATTCAGAAAATCAAGGAAAGAAAAATAAAAAGTATATAAACGAGCGATTAAAAAATTAATTATTAATTTAACTTAAATTGTGGATAGATATAATTTTAAAGAAGTTGAAGAGAAATGGCAAAATAAATGGATAAACGAAGATTTTTTTCATGCCAAAATAGATAAAGATAAAAAAAAATTTTATTGCTTAGAAATGTTTCCTTACCCATCAGGAAAAATACATATGGGTCATGTAAGGAATTATACAATAGGTGATGTACTTTCGAGATATAAATCATTAAAGGGTTTTAACGTGCTTCATCCAATGGGATGGGATGCATTTGGTATGCCTGCAGAAAATGCAGCTAGAGAAAACAAACTTGATCCGAAAGACTGGACCAATAAAAATATAAGCACCATGAAACATCAGCTTAAAAAATTAGGATTATCTATTGATTGGAACAGAGAAATTTCAACTTGCTCTGAGGATTATTATAAGCACCAACAAATTTTTTTTCTCGAATTATTAGAAAAAGGTCTAGTATATAGAAAAGAAAATTATGTTAACTGGGATCCAGTAGATGAAACAGTTTTAGCTAATGAACAAGTGATAGATGGAAAAGGATGGAGATCGGGAGCTTTAGTTGAAAGGAAAAAACTTAGTCAATGGTTCTTTAAAATTTCAGAATTTTCGCAAGATCTCCTAGATGGTTTAGAAAAATTAGATTCCTGGCCCAATAAAGTTAAAACTATGCAAAAAAATTGGATTGGAAAATCTTATGGTTGTGAAATTGATTTTGAAGTTGAGGGGGATTTACCTATAGATAAGATTACATGTTTTACAACTAGACCTGATACATTATTTGGATTTTCATTTTTAGCACTTTCTGTAGACCATGAAATTTCAAAGTTTTATGAAAATGACAATGAATTTAAAGTTTTTAAAAGTGAGTGTTCAAAAACTGGAACAACAGAAGAAGCAATTGCCGTAGGTGAAAAAATAGGTTTTAAAACAAATTTATTTGCAAAAAATCCTTTAAAACCAGACGAAAAAGTGCCGGTTTATTTTGCTAATTTCGTTTTAATGGATTATGGTTTTGGAGCTGTTTTTGGATGTCCTGCACATGATCAAAGAGATTTTGATTTCGCTAAGAAGTATAAACTAAATATTAAAACAGTTGTCAGACCTTATGATGAAAAGGACGATTTTCAAGTTAAAGATGAGTCTTATCCAGGACCAGGTATTTTGATTAATTCAGAATTTTTAAATGGAATTGAAGCACCGAATAATTCAGTAATTGAAACGATTAAAATTTTGGAGGAGAGAAAATTAGGAAAACAAAAGATTAATTACAGGTTGAAAGACTGGGGAGTATCGAGACAAAGATATTGGGGATGTCCAATACCAGTTGCTTATGACAAAAATGGTAAAGTTTATCCAATACCTAAAAAATTTTTACCAGTTAAACTTCCACAAAATATAGAGTTAAATGTAAAAGGAAATCCATTGGACAGCCAAAATGAGTGGAAAAAAATAGTTTTAGAAGGGGAAGAACTCACTAGAGAAACAGATACATTAGACACATTCGTATGCTCTTCATGGTATTATCTAAGATTTTGCTCTCCTAATGAAAAGAGTTATGGTTTCGATAAAGAGGATATAGATTACTGGATGCCAGTAGATCAATATATTGGCGGGGTTGAGCATGCAATTCTACACTTGCTTTATTCCAGATTTTTTATGAGAGCGATTAACTACAATAACAAAAATTTTAAAATAACCGAACCATTTGAGAGTTTATTTACTCAAGGAATGGTTTGTCATGAAACTTATAAGGATAATAAAAATAACTGGTTAAGCCCTGATGAAGTTGAAAAAATAAATAATAAATTTGTAAAAAAGAACAATCATGAGGAAATTATTAAAGTTGGGCCCTCTGAGTCTATGTCTAAGTCAAAAAAAAATGTAGTAGATCCTGAATTCATTATTGAAAATTATGGTGCAGATTCTGTAAGACTATTTATTCTTTCTGACAGCCCGCCAGAAAAAGATGTCCAATGGTCAGAGCAAGGTATGATATCGTCTTATAAGTTTATCCAAAAGTTATGGATGCTTCACAATGAAATGAAGGCAAAAATTTTTAAAGAAAGTAATGATTATTTTGATGAAGAATTAGAAAAATTTACAAATCAAACAGTATCGAAGATCACAAATAATCTTGAAAAATTTAATTACAATGTGATTATTGCTAATATGTATGAAACATATAACTTTTTGATAAATCACATTAAAAATAAAAAAAACATAAATAATTTAACTGAAAATTACAAAAAACTTTTAATTTGTTTCCTGCCTGTAATTCCTCATTTTGTTAACGAATGTCTGACAGATCTTAATCTAAATAAAAATATCAAATGGCCAGAATTTGATAAATCTAAGTTGGAAGATGAGGAAATCAACCTAGTGGTTCAAATAAGCGGTAAAAAGAGAGGAATTATAAAAGTAATAAAAGATATCGATGAAGAAGAACTCATGAAGATGATAAAGAATGATAAAATGATTGAAAAATATTTAAATAACATGAAAATTAAAAAAACAATTTTTGTTAAAAATAGATTGATAAATATTTTAATAGATGAATAAAATTATATTAGCTTTTTTTTCTATAGTATTTATTTATAGCTGTTCGTATGAGCCAATTTTTCTAAACAAAAATATAAATTTTAATTTTAATGAAGTTAACTTTGAAGGAAATTCAGAGGTGAATAATATTATTAAAAACAATCTTTTGAATAGGGCTAATGGTGATGTCGAGTATAGTATATTTTTTAAATCAGACAAAAAAAAAATTATAATTTCTTCAGATGCAAAAGGAGATCCTTCTATTTATAAAATTGAAATAAATTTAGTATATGAAACCAAAAAGGATAAAAATTTAATCTTCAAAAATAATTTAAAAAAACAAGTAACATATAATAACATTGATGATAAATTTGAATTAAGTAAGTATGAAGAAAATATAATTACAACAATTGCAAATAATTTAAGTGAAGAAATAATACTTTCAATAATCTCAATAGATAAATGATAATAAAAAATTTTGAATTAAATGAGGTGAAAACTTCAAAATTTAATATTTTTCTATTTTATGGAAAAAATGAGGGATTTCAAAATGAGATAATTAATAATTATTTTTTAAATAAATATAATGGTGAGGTATATAGATATGATGAACCACAATTTATAGAAAATATAGATACAATCATCTCTGGATTGTTAAATAAATCTCTATTTGAGGATCAGAAAATTTTCATTGTTTCAAGAGTAAGCAATAAAATGTCTGAATATATTCAAATAATTGAGGAAAAAAAATTAACTGAATGTAAAATGATTTTTAAATCTAGTATTCTAGAAAAGAAATCAAAACTGAGAAATTTATTCGAAAAAAGTAAAAATTTAGCTGTAGTTCCTTTTTATGAGGATAACTCGAATAGCTTGTTTACAATCCTAGTTAAATTATTAAAAGAAAAAGACATAAAATTATCAAGAGAGTCCATAAACCTACTAATTGATAGAGCAAGCGGAGATAGAGAAAATCTTCTAAAAGAGCTAGACAAAATACATAGTTATTCACTTACCAATAAAAATATTGATTTTAACGCTGTAGATAAATTAAGTAATTTAGCAGAAAATTACGGAATAGATCAGCTTGTGGAAAGTTATCTATCTAGAAATAAAAGGAAACTTAGCAAGATATTAAATGAAAATAATTTTTCTGACGAAGATTGTATGTTAATGTTGAGAGTGATTTTAAACAAATCAAAGAGATTATTAGGTATTATCAAAAAAAAATCTTTAAATCAGAACATAGAAGAGGTAATGGCTAGTACTAAATCACCTATATTTTGGAAGGAAAAAGAAAGTATAAAAAAACAAGTAAAAATTTGGAAAGAAGAAGAATTAAAGGACAAAATTTATCAAATTAATGAAATTGAAGTATTAATTAAAAGTAATTCTAAAAATTCATTAAATATAATCTCTGATTTTATTCTTAATTAATAATTATTTTTTATAACGCTTATTAACCTATCAAGTTGGTCAAAGCCTTTATATTCAATAGTTAAATTACCAGAATTATTTTTTTTATTATTTAATGAAACCCTCATACCAATTTTTTCAGATAGACTGTCTTCAGTAGCAATTATGTTTGGATCTTTAATTCTACTGGTTTTTTTATTTCCGACTTTTAAGAGTCTAACTAAATTTTCAGTTTGTCTAACTGATAATTTTTTTTTTAAAATTTTCTCTCCAATTAAAAGAGCATTTTCCATACCAACTAAAATTTTAGCATGACCATGAGAAATCTTCTCTAGTCTTATCATGTCAATTAATTTCTCAGGAAGACTTAACAAACGTAACGAATTAGAAATATGTGATCTACTTTTCCCTATAAACTTTGAAACTCTTTCTTGATCATATCCAAATTTATCAATCAAATTTTTATAACTTTCAGCCTCCTCGATTGGGTTAAGATCTTTTCTTTGTACATTTTCGATAATAGCAAATTCCAATGATTTTAAATTGTCAGCTTCTATAATTACAACTGGAACTTCGTGAAGACCCGCTGATTGAGCAGCTTGCCATCTTCTTTCGCCTGCTATCAATTCATATTTATCATCTTGATCATATGATTTTCTAACTATTAAAGGCTGAATTATTCCCCTCTCTTTTACAGAATTTGTTAATTCTTCTAAAGCAGTTTTTTCGAAAAACTTTCTTGGCTGATTTTTATTTGGAATAATTGAACTAACTGAAATTTTATCGTTTGAGGTTTTAATATTACTATCGCCAATCAATGAAGAGAGGCCTCTTCCTAAGCCTTTCTTATTTTTAAAAGGATTTATCATGCAGCACTCTCCACTTGTTTATCTTGTTCTAAAAATTCTTCAGTAAATTTAAAATAGGCTTTGCTTCCTGGGCAGATTTTATCATATAACAATACTGGTATTCCATGAGAAGGAGCTTCTGAAAGTCTAACATTTCTTGGAACTGCAGTAGAGTAAACTTTTTCTTTAAAATAATTTCTTGCTTCTATCTCGACCTGGCCTGAAAGTTTATTTCTTTTGTCAAACATCGTCAGAAGAATTCCCCTTAACTCAAGGGTGGGATTTAAATTTGATTTTATTCTCTCAATTGTTTTCATTAGTTGTGTAAGACCCTCCAGAGCAAAGAATTCGGTCTGAAGCGGTACTACTAATGCGTCTGAAGCTACTAGTGCCATAATTGTGAGTAAGCTCAATGAAGGAGGGCAGTCAATTAGTATATAATCATATAATGCTTCAGAATCATTTAAAATAGCGGTTAATTCA
>MDTG01103641.1_pt1 | contig 13031 bp, 13 predicted proteins | sample 811421 | NCBI WGS metagenome assembly MDTG01 (sample SAMN05326645, study PRJNA326480) | marine metagenome | isolation source: seawater | place: Pacific Ocean: South East | collected 2011
CTGATAGCGTTTTCGCCGCTTTTGTCGCATCCGGGAGACTACTTAGGCGTCATAACCCGGATATTCACGGTCCAGTTTCCGCAGAAGCGCCGGCCAGACGAGCTTCTCGGTCAGCATGGACATGCCGGAACTATGACTTGTCATGCCGCCCTGCCCGGCAACCTTGTCCTGGAGCGTCTCATCACACTCTATCACGCCGTCACGGCCGGCCGAGAGCGCCATGACCTGCATGGTGCAGGCGCGCTCGAGGAAGAACATGCGGGTGAAGGTCATCGCGGCGGTTTCTCCGCAGGTCAGTGTGCCGTGATTGCGCAAAATCATGGAGTGTTTCGTCGGACCAAGGTCCGCCACCAGCCGCTCGCGTTCATCAAGGTCCAGCGCAATGCCCTCATAGTCGTGATAGGCAACGTCTTCGCGGACCGCCATGGCCGTCTGGCTGAGCGGCAACAGGCCTTCCTTCTGGGCGGAAACAGCAACACCCTGGTCGGTGTGGACGTGCATCACGCATTTGGCGTCTTCCCGCGCGTCATGGATGGCCGAATGGATCGTGAAGCCCGCCGGATTGATCATGAAATCCGTTTCCTGAACGACATTCCCTTCCAGATCCACCTTCACCAGTGAGGACGCCGTGATCTCTTCGAAGAAGTACCCATAGGGGTTGATCAGGAAGTGATGCTCCGGCCCCGGCACGCGGTGGGAGATGTGCGTGAAGATCATGTCGTCCCAGCCATACATGGCCGTGAGGCGGTACAGCGCTGCGAGATCCACGCGCGCCTGCCACTCTTCCGCACTTACCGAGCTGCGAATATCGACCTTCTGATTGCCGTCGGCCATGTCTTTGTCTCCCTTTGTTCTTTGCCGGCAACTTAGACCAAAAGACCCGGCTTCGCCACTCCAAAGCTGACGCCTCCGTCATGCTTGGCGAATGACTTGCAATCCCATGTCTTGACGCCGCTGCGGAACCTCAACCACATGGGCCCGATGAGTACGCTCCGTTTTGCCTTTTTCGCCTCCAAGCGTCCTGAAGCCCAGGCCGCCCTGCCCACGCTTGTCCAACGCTATGGCCAGTACAGCGAGGCGGATGCCGATGTGGTTGTCGCGCTTGGCGGGGATGGCGCCATGCTGGATTCCCTACGCCGCCGGTTCGGTGATTCCAAGCCGGTCTACGGCATGAACCGCGGCACGATCGGCTTCCTGATGAATGAATACCGGGAAGACGACCTGGTCGAGCGCGTGAATGCCGCCGAACGGGCGCAGATTATTCCGCTCAGCATGTCTGCAACGGATATTCACGGACAGGAGCACACCGCCCTCGCCATCAACGAGGTCTCACTGTTCCGGGAAACCGCCCAGACGGCCCGCCTGCGCATCACAGTGGATGGCAAGGTCCGCATGGAGGAGCTGTCCTGCGACGGGGTCATGGTCGCCACACCTGCAGGTTCCACCGCCTATAACCTGTCCGCACATGGCCCGATCCTGCCGATTGGCGCGAACCTGCTGGCCCTGACGCCTGTCAGCGCCTTCCGGCCCCGCCGGTGGCGCGGCGCGCTCCTGCGCCATGATGCCAAAGTCACGATCGAAGTGATTGCGCCGGACCGCCGGCCTGTCGCCGCCGCGGCTGACAATCAGGAGGTACGGGACATTGCGACCGTGAAAGTCGAGGCGGATCGCAGCAAGCGGCTGACCATGCTGTTCGACCCCGGGCACGCCCTCGACGAGCGTATCCTCCGGGAGCAGTTCGGCTTCTGATTTCCTAGGATATTTTTAAGGCTTGGACAGTTTATTGGGCGCTCAGGAGTACCCGATGTTCAAGAATCTGCTGACCGCCCTGCCTTCCCGCCGCAAACCGGCGAATCCAAACACAACCGAAGTCTCCATCGACATCAGCCGTGTTATCAAGCCCGCAGAGCCGGTCGAAGCGACCCAGACGGCACAGGCCGCCATTCTTGCCAACGAATCCGAGCCGGCCGACACGGATTTCCTGGGCGGCCTTGCAGAAGACGCAGTCGATTCCCTGTCCGGACAGTTCGAAGCCTGGATGCGCGGCGATCTCGATGAGCTGGTCCGCACATGGCACCTGGCGCGCGAACCGGGCGCGACAGCCGAACAGTATCGCGCCGTCTTTACGGCAGCCCATAATATCAAGGGCGCGGCGAACTCTTACGGATATCCAGCGATTGCCCGCCTTTGCGGATCACTCAGCCGCCTGCTCTCAGACACGCGTCCGGGCGAAAACTCCGCCCTGATCAATCTGCACGTCGAGGCTTGCCGCGCGGCATTCAATTCCATCGGCCAGGGCAGCGACGCACAATCCATCGCGGATGCCGTCTGCGAAGCCCTTGAAGAGCGCGTCGCGCTGAAGGTGGCCCATAGCTGAGGTCAGGCCGCTGCGGCCACCTCAGCCGGTGAATTGAGAAAATCCCGGATAATCCCGGCCGTTTCCTCAGCCCGGGTCACGAGGAACAGATGCCCGCCGCCTTCCACAATGTGGAGGCGCGAATTGGGCAGCCCCATTCGCAGGATATGCCCGTTCGCCACCGGCACGATCGTGTCTTCATCTCCCATGATCACCAGCGATGGCATTTTCAGGAAGCGGATGAATGGCAGACTGGACCAGCCGATAAAGGCGAGGAGCTGGTAGAAATAGCCCCGCGGCTCTGGCGGCAGGAGATTGTCGATGTGGCGCCCGACTTCTCCATCCACGGCATCGCCATAAAGCGTGCTGAAACTTTCCCGCATGAAGTCAGGATCGGTATACCGGCGCGCATCGATCATTTTGGAAAGCGATTTGGGGCGCCCCGGCACCATCGTCATGCCTGCACTCGTGGCGCACAGGATCAGGCTGCCGACGCGGTTGCGGTACTGAAAGGCGAACTGCTGAGCCAGGGCCCCACCCCAGGACACACCCATCACATCCACCGCATCAATATCAAACTGGTCGAGCAGCTTGCGCGCCCATCTTGCCAGCATCCAGGGACGATAAGGCCATTGTGTCACCGGGCTTTTGCCAACGCCCGGAACATCAAATGTGATGATGTCCCGCTCCGGGAACATGTCACCGAGCCCCTGGGTCAGTTCGAGATTGGCGCCGATGCCATTGAAGAAGAGCAAAGGCAGGTTGCCGCTTGGCTGTTTTGCCGGCCAGAACGCCGTACGAAGCTGGATGCCATCCACATCCTGCATGGTAATCTGTGGGCGTTGTTCAGGCATAGCGCCACCTTCCACTGTTTGACGACCGGCCTATTCGTCGAAGACGTATCGGCCTGGCGCAGGATAAAGAGGCTGGAATGCGTCGCTTCCGCAAGCTTTAGGTGCAGTTTTCAGTGCACCTGACCGCGCCTTCAGCCATTCGCCCCAGACGGGCCACCAACTGCCGGCTTCTTCCGTTGCCCCTGCCGCCCACTCATCCGCTGTCGGTGCAATCTCCGGGTTCCGGAACATTTTCGCCTTGGGATTTCCGGGCGGATTGAGAAGCGATTGAATATGCCCGCTGGAGGACAGAATGAATTCGATATTGTCCGACCCCAGCAAACCGGCCGTGCGGTAGCAGGCCTTCCAGGGCGTGATGTGGTCCGTTAGCCCCGCCACGATAAAGGCATCGGACTTCACCTTGGACATGTCCAGCATATGCCCGGCCACTTCATACTCGCCCGGATGATCGAAGGGCTGGTTCAGCCCCATGTCCAGATAATCCGAATGGAGCTGAGCCGGGAGGTTTGTGGAATCATTGTTCCAGTAGAGAACATCGAACGGCGCCGGATCCTCACCCATCAGGTAATTGTTGACGACATAATTCCAGATCAGGTCGTTCGGCCGCATCCAGGCAAACATGCGCGCAAGATCGTCGCCTTTCAGGATGCCTTTCTTCTTGGAGTAGGCCCGTGCGATTTCAAGGCTGCCGTCAGAAACGATCTGCCCGAGCTCGCTGTCTTCCTTTTGAGGATTCAGTACACAGACCATGAAGGTGATGGCATTGATCCGGTCGTCACCTGCCGCGGCAAGCAAGCTGGCGAGGGTCGCCGTCGTGATACCGCCAGAGCATGCCCCTGACACGTTGATCTTCTTCGACTTCGTGACCTTGCGGACGACTTCGCTCGCCTGGATCAGACTGTCGATATATTCCTGCATGCCCCAGTCGCGGTGTTCCCGCTTCGGATTGCGCCAGGACACGACAAAGGTCTGCTGCTCCATGGCGAGCAGGAACTGCACCATCGACGTCATCGGCGACAGGTCCATCGCGTAGTACTTGTTGATCTGTGGGGGGATGATCAGGATGGGCGTGCGGTGCACCTTGTCTGTCTTGGGCGCGTACTGGATCAGTTCCAGCATCTCGTTCTTCCAGATCACCTGCCCTTCGGTGATGGCGAGGTTCTCACCGACCTTGAAGGGCCGCTTGTCGACCTGGCTCGGCATGCCGCCATTTTTTGTCAGGTCGGTATATGCGTTCTTCAACCCTTTGAGCAGCGACAGGCCACCGGAGTCCACGACCCGCTTGGTCGCCGCCGGATTCCCGATCAGCGTGTTCGTAGGCGCAAGCGCGTCGGTGATCATGCCCATGACGAACTTGGCGCGCGCATGCTCCAGCTCGCTCATCTTCAGATCAGACACCCAATCATTCAGGTGTTCCTGCGTCGCAAGATAGGCCTGCATGCCGCGCCGGTAGAAAGGATTATGCTCCCAGGCCGGGTCCCGGAACCGGCGGTCCTTCGGATCGGCCTTCCGCTTGGACTTGCCCATCAGAATACTGGCGTTTTCCTTCGCGATCCTGGATGCGGATTTCGCGGTGGTCACCGGGTTCGTCATGGTCGAGCGCAGCATCATCGCCACCGCCCCGACCAGTTCCTCCCGATTGATCCCGCCCATCAGCGGGTTCAGCGCCAGCGTGGTTTCGGCCGCACTTTTGGCGATTTCATCCTTAGGCGTCGTCATCTGTCCCTCCCGGAGACCGCCAGAGGACAGGTATTCGGTGTCCGCCGGCATTGTTTATCTTTTTTTCTCTTTCACTTCCGGAAAGAGTTACTTGTAAACTTTGAAAGAAAATTCGTTCCATAGTCAGAATTGCGTGTCAAACTCTACTGTAACGCCCATGAAGACACGCGACCGCATCCTCCACGTCAGCCTGCTTCTCTTCAACGAGGAAGGGGAAGCACAGCAGACGGCTGTCGACATTTCGAATGCCCTGGGCATCAGCCCGGGCAATCTGTACTACCATTTCAAGGGCAAGGACGCGATTATCCGGGCCCTGTTCGACAGTTTCGAAGAAGAAATGCGTATCATCCTGCGCGGCTCCCGCGGGCGGGTCACATCGATCGAGGACAATTGGGTCTATCTCTACATCATCCTCGAAGAGATCTACGATTTCCGCTTCTTCTACCGGAACCTCGGCGTCCTGCTCGACCGCTATCCGGATCTTGCCAACCGTTTCCGGTCCCTGGTCTCGGAACAACGGACGACCATCCACAATGTGCTGGACGACCTGCGCGATGCCGAAGCGCTCTCCATTGATCCGCGCCTCATGGAAGTGCTGACCGACCAGATGATGATGACCCTCACCTTCTGGCTGGAAGCCGACAGCATGAACCGGAACAATCTGGACGGCGCCGCCCTGATCCACAAAACCGTGTTCCAGGTCATGTGTCTGATCGTGCCCTATATGGGCGAGAACGGTATGGACGCCCTGTCCCGGATGATCGCCCACTATGAGGCGAACCGGAAATAGAAGCGGGCAGCTTTCTCAGCCGCCCGCCTGTTTCCGACCGGCTTACTTCTTCGCCAGCACTTTGGCCTGCTTCACCCACTCATCGCGGGTGACACGGCCGCGTGCACCGATCTGCTCATCGAGCTTCTCGGCCTCGGCCTTCTTCAGCGCAGCCAATTGGGCAACGCTGTAGATGCCTGCAGCGTTCAGCTTCTTGACCATCGCAGGGCCAACGCCGGTGATCTGCGAGAGATCGTCCGACGCGTCCGGCACCGTCACAGCGGCCTTAACGGCCTTGCTCGTCTTGCCGGCAGCTTTCTTCGCCGTCTTGGCGATGTCAGCACCGGTTTCTCCGGCCACGGCTTCAATCTCGGCAGACAGGCGCGCGATACGGGCCTTGAGGTCCACCTTGCTGACGCGGTCTTTGGCGTTCGCGACCGTTTCGGCCACTTCGTCTTCAAGCTTCTCGATCTTGGACGCCAGTTTGGACGTCCGCTCATTCATCTGCTTGACGCCCAGCAGGTCGCGCATGCGCTCCATGCGAGCCTCGAAGCGGTCATAGGCTTCGGCCTGGAACTGGCGGGCGGCCGCATTCGCCTTGGCGACGGTCTTGGTCGCCTTGGTGACGCGCTCGTCTTCGCTGAACCGGGTCTTCACATCGGACTCGATCTTTTCGCCGCGCTTGACCAGCTCATCGAACAGTTCGGTCGACTGCTTGTTGAACGTGTTGGCGTTGGCGAGTGCGGTATCATACGCCTTGCCATAAGCGCCTACGCCTGCAAGCCAGATCTTGTGAGCCATTTCAACGGATTGGGCTTCGATCGCCTTGGCCGTTTTCACGGCTTTGGCGCCTGCCTCGGATTTCTTGGTCTTCTTGGCTTTTGCTTTTTTGTCTTTTGCCATGGAAGTCACTCCTTCACGGGTTTGTCTATGGCACCAGAGATAAGGAAAAAGTCTAGAATCCGCATACTAATCGCCATTGCCCTTGATTGGCGTGGCCCAGCCTCTCTATGAATGCCCCATCAGACAGAGAGGATTTCATTATGAGCGCAGTCGACTATTCCGTGGATGGCCAGACCTATGAAGGCTACTTCCTTGCCCCCGAAGGCAAGACGAACCTGCCGGTCATCGCGATCGCGCACGCCTGGGCCGGCCTCGGCGAAAACGAGATCCAGAAAGCCGGACGTGTGGTGAACGAACTCGGCTATGCCGCCTTCGCCATGGACGTTTACGGCAAGGGCAAGCGCGGCACGACCGTTGAAGAGAACCAGGCGCTGATGAACCCGCTGGTCGGTGACCGGGCCGAGCTGCAGAAACGCCTCGCGGGCGGCCTCGCCGCTGCCAAGGCCCAGCCGGGTGTCGACGCCTCCAAAGCGGCCGCCATCGGCTTCTGCTTCGGCGGCCTCTGCGTGCTGGACATGGCCCGTGCCGGTATGGATCTGGCCGGCGTTGCCTCCTTCCACGGTCTGTTCAATCCGGCAGACAACATCCCTTCGCCGAAAATCAGCGCCAAGGTCCTGATCGAACATGGCTGGCTCGACCCGATGGCCCCGCCGGCTGACGTGCTGGCCATTGCCAAGGAAATGGGTGACGCCGGCGCCGACTGGCAGCTGCATGCCCATGGCCAGTCCTACCACGCCTTCACGACACTCGGCGCGAACGACTCCAACATGGGCACGGTGTACAATGCCGATGCCGACCGGCGCAGCTTCGCCAGCCTCAAACTGTTCCTGGAAGAACTCTTCTAGTCAGCGCGCAATGCATACCCGGCAGAGCGGACGGTACGGATCGGATCGTCGCCCCCGCTCTGCCGGAGCGCCTTGCGCAGGCGCCCGACATGCACGTCCACCGTGCGAAGCTCGACATAAACATCCGACCCCCAGACCGTATCAAGCAGCTGCTCGCGCGAGAACACCCGCCCCGGATGCTGCATGAAGTAGTCCAGCAGGCGGAACTCGGTCGGCCCAAGATGAATGTCATTGCCATTGCGGGTGACGCGGTGTTCCACCCGGTCGATCTCGATGTCGCCAACGATCACCTTGTCATCCCGCAGACCCGGCCGGATACGGCGCAGCACAGCGCGCACCCGCGCCATCAGCTCGGTTGTTGAGAACGGCTTGGTGACGTAATCATCCGCACCCGTATCAAGACCGCGAATGCGGTCGCTTTCCTCGCCTCGCGCCGTCAGCATGATGATCGGCAGGTTCGGATTGGCGCCGCCGCTGCGGACCCGGCGGCACACTTCGATGCCGCTGACTTTCGGAAGCATCCAGTCGAGCAGCAACAGGTCCGGCGCCCGCTCTTCCATCATCAGCAGGGCTTCCTCGCCGTCATTGGCGATGGCCACCTCATAATCTTCACGCTTCAGATTGTATTGAAGCAGCTCCGAGACGGCACTCTCGTCTTCTGCGATCAGCACGTAAGGTTTCATGTCATACTCCTGGCAAGCACCTTTCGGGCACTTATTGTTTCGGGCGGTCCTGCTGCACCAGGTTTTCACCCGTGATCTGGAAGAAGACGAATTCGGCGATATTCGTACAGTGGTCGCCGATCCGCTCAAGATTTTTGGCCATGAACAGCATGTGCGCCCCATCGCTGATCGAACGCGGGTCTTCGATCATGTAGGTCAGCATCTCGCGGAACAGGGCATTGTAGTGCTGGTCAATTTCATCATCCGTTTCCCAGACAGCTCTCGCTTCAGCCGCATTACCCGAAGCGTAGGCATTGAGCACTTGGTGCAATTGTCGCGATACCGGCCCGGCCATGCGGGCAACGCCGCTACGCATCGCTGGCGACACTGCGGTGTCCAGGTTCAGAGACCGCTTGCCAATATTCTTTGACAGGTCGCCGATACGTTCCAGTTCACCGGAGACTTTGAGCGCGGCGAAAACAGATCGCAGATCGTGCGCCATGGGCTGGCGGCGGGCGATCAGGCTGACGATCTGCCGTTCGACTTCCGCTTCCATCCTGTCCACCTCCGGATCGCGGTCAATGACATCCGCGGCGAGGTCCAGATTGTTGTGGAGAACAGCCTGGCAGGAATCGACGATCATCTCCTCGACAATTCCACCCATGCGCAGAATGTCTGCAGACAGACTTTCCAGTTCTTCAGTGAAGGCTGATACGATATGGTCTGACATGGCGTCTTATCCGAAACGTCCCGTGATATAGTCTTCCGTCCGGCGGTCACGGGGACTGGTGAAAATCTGGTCTGTGTCCCCCACTTCCACCAGGGAGCCGAGGTGGAAGAAAGCCGTACGCTGAGAAACCCGCGCGGCCTGTTGCATGGAGTGGGTCACGATGATGATGCAGTAGCGTTTGCGCAGATCATCGATGAGCTCTTCGATACGCGCCGTGGCAATCGGGTCCAGGGCCGAGCAAGGTTCGTCCATCAGGATCACTTCGGGCCGCACAGCAATTGCCCGCGCAATGCACAGGCGCTGTTGCTGGCCGCCTGACAAGCTGGTGCCGGCAAGGTTCAGCCGGTCTTTGACTTCATCCCAGAGGCCTGCCCGCCGCAGGCTTTTTTCCACGATTTCGTCCATGTCCTCGCGCCCCTGTGCCAGCCCGTGAATACGGGGGCCGTAGGCGATGTTTTCATAGATCGATTTCGGGAACGGGTTCGGTTTCTGGAACACCATGCCGACGCGTGAGCGCAGCAGGACGGGGTCGATGGCCGGGGAGTTGATGTCTTTCCCCTCCATCATGATCTCGCCTTCTACCCGGCATCCTTCAATCGTGTCGTTCATGCGATTGAGGCAGCGCAGAAAGGTCGACTTGCCGCAACCGGACGGTCCGATCAGCGCCGTCACGGAGCGATCTGCGATCTGCAGCGACACATCGAAGATCGCCTGCTTCTCGGCGTAGAAGACATTGATGTTGCGGCAGGACATGCGCACGGACGCATCCGGCGCCCCCGGCAGCGTGCCGGTCTCCGCTTCAGTGCTTCCGAGAGTCCCGTCCATCACCATCTCCGCTCAAATTTCCGGCGCAGGAATACGACTACGCCATTCATCGCTATCAGGAAGGCCAGCAGGATCAAAATAACAGCACCTGTCATCGGCTCCCACGCCCGTTCGGCCTGCGTTGCCCAGGAATAGATCAGCACCGGCAACGCCGTCGCCTCATCCGTCGGGCCGCGTGGAACTTCGGCGACGAACGCCACCATCCCGATCAGCAGCAGAGGCGCCGTCTCGCCCAGCGCCCGGGCCATGCCGAGAATGGCGCCTGTCAGCATGCCTGGCGCAGCTAGCGGCATGACATGATGAAACACGGTCTGCATCCGCGACGCCCCGATTGCGAGCGCCGCATCGCGGATGGACTGGGGCACCGCCTTCAGCGCGGCACGGGACGCGATGATCACCACCGGAAGGATCAGGAGCGCCAGCACGAGACCGCCCACGACCGGCGCAGAGCGCGGCAGGCCGAATGCCCCGAGGAATACCGCGGCGCCCAGAAGGCCAAACACGATCGACGGCACCGCCGCCAGATTGTTGATGTTCACCTCGATCAGCCCGGTGATCCGGTTTCTCGGCGCGAATTCTTCCAGATAGACCGACGCAAGAATGCCAACCGGAATGGCCAGCGACGCCGTCACCAGCAATGTCAGCAGGGACCCGATGATGGCGGCCAGCGCCCCGGCGAGCTCTGGCTGCGTGCTGTCGGTGTGCGTCAGCAGGCTCCAGTGCGGCACGCGGAGCACCCGTCCGTCCGCTTTCAGGGCCAGCAGCCAGGCAATCTGCAAGTCGCTGACCGTCCGCTCACTCTCCGGCGCCGGGATCAGGCGCGCCCGGGCCGGGTATGTGCGGAAGTCCTGCACACCGCCGGTCAGCAGCGTTCCGGTCACGCGGGATGGCGCCAGACTGTCCAGCCGGATCGTCGACCTGCCGGCCGTCATCAGAATGGAGCCGGCATCCGGCGTGCCCGCGGCCTGCATGTTCTCAAGGGAGGTTGCCGCGATCAGGCGGTTGAAGGCGGCCTCGCTGGTCAGGGTGACACTGCCGGCTGACTCCTCAGCATCCACCCGGCCTACCGGAACGGTCAGGTGACGCGCCGTCGCCCCCTTCAGGAACAGGTCCAGATCGTCGGACAAAGGCAATTCGACACGTTGAGCCGTGCCAATTTCAGCCGGCTTCCGGACGAGCTCCTTCGCGACAGGAAGCACGGCAAGCCGGGTCACCAGGCCCAGCAGATCATGCCGCAAGGCCGGACTGCTCGCGGTTTCCGGGAACTGCGCCAGCAGATCGTTACGGACAAGGCCGTAGACCCTGTCCACCGGCGGGGGGCTGTCCGGCTGGACATCGCCAAACGTGTCCTTGTCGAACGTCATGTCGAACGTCACGACATGATAGGTGGCTGCCGACACAGCCTGCGTCGCGATTGACGCGAGCAGCAGTGTCAGCGCCGCCAGCGCAAAGCCGATGGCCATGCGGCCATACCATTTGAACCGGCGGTCCGCTGCCCGGCGCCGGCGCAGCCGCTTCAACACCCTTTCATTTGCGAAAGGCGCATTGGCCATCGGGGAGGTGGACGGATCACTCATATTTTTCACGGAACCGTTTCACCACATTGATGGCGACGAGGTTGAAGATCAGCGTCACGATGAACAGGACGAGGCCGAGCGCAAAGGCAGAAAGCGTCTTCGGGCTGTCGAACTCGGATTCCCCGGTCAGCAGCGCAACGATCTGCACGGTTATGGTTGTCAGGTCGGAGGTCGGGTCGGTCGAAATCTGCGCCCGCTGCCCTGCTGCCATAACGACAATCATGGTCTCACCGATGGCGCGGGACACGGCCAGCAACAGCGCAGCGATGATGCCCGGCAATGCAGCCGGAACAATCACCTGCCGCACTGCTTCGGACTTCGTCGCCCCCATGGCGTAGGCGCCGTCCCGGAGGGACTGCGGCACAGCGCGGATAACGTCATCCGACAGCGAGGAAACGAACGGGATCACCATGATCCCCATAACAATCCCCGCGGCGAGCGCACTCGTCGGCTGCGCTGCCAGCACAGCGCCATCCGCCAGCCCCCAGGCGATCAGCATTTGATTGATCCAGAGCGCGACCGACCGCACAGCGGGGGCGATCACCAGCAGCGCAAAGAAGCCGTATACAACCGTCGGGATACCCGCGAGTACTTCAAGGACCGGCTTGATGATCCCGCGCACCTGGCTGCTGGCATATTCCGACAGGTAGATCGCCGCGTAGAGGCCAACGGGCGCGGCAATCATCATGGCGAAGAATGAGATCATGAACGTGCCGAAGAACAGCGGCAGTGCCCCGAACTCGGCATTTGTCTGCGCGTTCCAGCGGGTGCCCAGCACGAAGTCCCACACCGGCACCTCGGCAAAGAAGCGCAGGCTCTCGAACACCAGCGAAGCAACGATCCCGACCGTCGTTGCGATGGCGAGGGCTGCGCAGAGGAACAGGAACCATTCGATGCCGCTCTCGACATGCTGGCGCGCCCGGAAGCCCGGCGACAGGCACCGCCGTGCCGCAAACATGCCCGCGACAGACAGCGCGCACGCCGCGAGCAGCGTCGCCATGTTCACCGTGCCCCGGATCTCGCCATAGCGTTCGGTTACCGTATCGAAGACGCGCTCGCCGCTAAGGAAGTCCGGCATCCGCGCAGCGCGGGCCACCGTGTCCAGATATGTCGTCAGTTCGCCGGGCGACAGGATGGAAAACCCCTCCGGCAGCTCGCTGCGCAGGATCGCGCGCGACGCCCCTTCACCGAACAGGACATAACCCAGCCCGATCAGCACGACCGGCACCAGGCTCCACATTAGGACGAAATAGCCGTGCGCATTGGGGCGGGAGTTCGGATGAATGTCACCGGTGAAGGAGAATTGCTCCGCCCGCAGGCGCCCGGCGATAAAACCGAAAGACGCTAGAGTCACTGCCGCCGCGAGGAGCAGGAAGTCCATTGGCAGGTGGCCCAATTGCGAGAGCATCCAGTCCCCGTTCAACTGTCAGCTGTGCACCCCTTACTGGAGTGCCGCGACACTTATGTGACAAAACGTGCCGACATTGCGGCCCAGTCGACTCCTTGCACCGGACGATCTGATCGTCCACATCTCCGACATGACTGGCGCATCCGAAACCAACTCCCCCGGCTGGCATGGCACGACCATTCTGGCCGTTCGCAAGAACAACAAACTCGTCATGATGTCCGATGGCCAGGTGTCCATGGGACAGACCGTCATGAAAGGCAACGCCCGCAAGGTGCGCCGCCTGGGCGATGGCAAGATCCTGGCCGGGTTCGCCGGCGCCACCGCCGACGCCTTCACCCTGTTCGAACGGCTGGAAACCAAGCTGGAGCGCCACAATGGCCAGC
>MDTG01211641.1_pt1 | contig 13029 bp, 6 predicted proteins | sample 811421 | NCBI WGS metagenome assembly MDTG01 (sample SAMN05326645, study PRJNA326480) | marine metagenome | isolation source: seawater | place: Pacific Ocean: South East | collected 2011
ACCCTATATTTAAGATGGCTATTTTATTGATATACTTTTACATAATCAATTTCCATTGTATCCTCTGTAAAAGAAGGGTCAATTGTCCCTCCTAAGCTTCCCCCCATGGCAACGTTTAGAATGATAAAAAAATCTGCATCAAAGGGCAAATTTACATTGTTTGCTAATTCATAATATTTTTCATCATCAACATAAATTTTTATTGCGTCTTCCGACCATTCCATGGTGTAAGTATGAAATTCTGAAGAGGTATTTGCTACAGACTTACTCTGGCTGTAACTTGCATTTGAAGAGTTGCTTGTTTCATACCAATGACAAGTTCCTAAAACCTTACTTTTATCATCTCCTGTCTGCTCCATAATATCTATTTCTCCTGATTGTGGCCATCCAACAGTAGGGAAATTCGAGCCAAGCATCCATATAGCAGGCCATGTTCCTTGAGATTGAGGGAGTTTTGCACTTACTTCAACTCTACCATAAGTGAAATCAAATAAGCCTTGAGATTTAATTCTAGCAGATGTGTAGCTACTACCCACTTTAATGGCATTAATTTTTAAAGATCCATTTTCTACTGTTACATTTGCTGAGTTGTCGGTGTAGGTTTGTGCTTCACCATTTCCCCAGCCTCCAGCTCCTAGATCATAGGTCCATTTGGTATCATCTGGTTGACCATCAGTATTAAAATCGTCTTCCCAAACTAAGTTTGTATATTCATAGTCTGGACCAACAACACCTTCTACAGGTTTGATAGAAGTAAATCTTTGATACCAGGCATAACCATTTCCTGCTTGAATGATTCTTACAAATAATTCTGTTTCTGAGATAGAAATAATGTCATAAGTGCTAGCACCTACATACCAACCTAGAAATCCTCCATCAGATATTTCAAAACTCGTTTTTCTGTAGGGTTCTTCATTATAACTACCTTCTAAAGCTGCTTTAGAAGTTGAAGGGAAAAAAGAAACACTTTTTTCTCCAAACATTGTTGTTGCTACAGTATCATCATGACAAGTATCTCCATCAACCCCTAACTCTACAGCATAAGCTCCTGGCACGAATGCTGGTCCGATAGTCTGTTCGAAACTAACACCGTTAGTAGTTCTAGTAAATACAAATTCATTATCATACATACAATATTTTTCTTCGTCCCAAGGTTGAATTAAATTCCACCATGCCTCATAGGCAAACTCACCATTTCCATAATCGTCTTCAACAGGACCTAGGCCTACATGTAGAGGTCGATCGGCTTGCCAATACCATTTTTTACTGGCCCCGATATCGTTTACATTTGCAGATCCAGTTAAAAAATTTTCAACTTCTTCATCTTTGAATGAATTGAAAACAGTAACCTCCAAATTTGTACTTGTTCCAACTCCCCCACGACCAGTTGCATTTACAATTACGGTATAAGTGTAGATCCCAACATTTGAAGAAAAACGATGTTCTATGATTCCCGTTGGACTGACTGCTGAACTTCCGTCTCCAAAATTAAATTGATAATTTATCTCATTGTCAGATGTAGCTCTGAAAATAACAATTGCACTTCCATCACCATGAGGATTGTCTGTATTCTGTCCCACAATTTCGGCACTAACTTGAAGATTGGTGGGAGCAATAAGATCTCCAACAGCATAGTTGTTCTCTTCACATCCTGCAAAAGAAAATATGCTTAAAATTAGTATTCCAATTATATTTTTTATTTTTTTCATTTTAAAAATTGAATTTTATGAATAACCATTTTTATTTTAATTCATAGATAAATAAACGTCATCTATGTTTACAAGTCCAACCTCTCCTCCAATGTCAAATAAAACTCTAGCATCAGGGGCCCCAAAGGTTACCGCAGTGTAGGTAAATGTATAAGTTGTTCTCGTTGGTGTGATATCTAGAGGAGCACCGGTATTTGTCCATGGAGCTGCACTAAGACCAATTCCTGCAACAATACTTCTATTCACATCAGACCAAGCATCAAAGGTCAATGTATATGTATTTCCTTCAATAATCTCTAATTTCTGACTCATATTCACGTCATATACATTTCCTGCAGATAAAACGTTTACGGAATAGTACGTATTTCCATCAACTGTTACAACAGGAGCAGGTACATTATCGTTCACTCCAACAATCCAAGGATTACTTCCATTTTCAAAGTCTCCGTTTACTAGAAGGTTTCCAGATCCAATGACCAAAGAAACGTTGTCTATATTGACTAGTCCTACTTCTCCACCAATATCAAATAGAACTCTCGCATCAGGGGCGCCAAAGCCGACAGAACTATATGTATAGGTAAAAGTAGTTCTCGTAGGTGTGATGTTTAAAGGAGCACCTGTATTTGTCCAAGGAGCAGCACTAAGACCGATTCCTGCAACAATACTTCTATTTGTATCAGACCATGCATCAAAAGTCAATGTATACGTATTTCCTTCAATGATCTCTACTTTTTGACTTACATTTACATCATAAACGTTTCCTGCGGATACCACGTTTACCGAGTAATAACTGTTCCCACCATTTGTTACAACAGGAGCAGGGGCATTATCATTGACTCCAACGATCCAAGAATCACTTCCGTTTTCAAAATCCCCATTGGTCAATAACCCGTCATTGAATGTAGAGGAAGAACCTTGTTTGTAGAAATATAAGTTATCAATGAAGACTGTTCCAACAGGGTCCGCTGAAATAACTGTTTGATTGATGTCAGTAAAAGGAACTCCTGTAAAATTTTCTAAAGGGATGTCAAAACTAATCCATTGTCCCTCTTGGTCAATCGAATTCTCTATTTCAAATTCAATATTGTCTGCTCCTCCATTGTATCCTGTACCATTAAAATCTACAAATTTAATTTTGAAAGTATTGACATTTGAACTCCATACATCAAAATGAACCATTTCCATGGCTGAAGCATCTATAGGTTCTGATTCTGTTATAATACCAGCATAAGCTAAGTCTCTATAAACCAAGGTTTGATTTCCCTCAATAGCAACTTCTTCTTGCGCGGCAACCACAGACCAAGATGTTGTATAGGAATCTACAGTTGTTTGAATGTATTGTTCACTATACATTGAGATTACATCTCCACTATCTCTACCTGGAGGTGTCGGTGCCTTAGTTATTGGTTCTAAAATTTCGGTTACTTCAAAATCTTCCGTATACTCTGTTGTTTCAATTGCACCACCTTTTGCAATTACTCTTACAGAGTATACACCTGGGGTTTCATAATTGTAAGAAATATCATCTCCAATATTTCCAGTTGCTACAGGCTGTTCTACTCCCTGTTCTCCTGAATAAAATTCATATATAGTTGCAAAATCTGCCGTTGCAGTTATATTTACCATTTTTGAAGTAACTGCGTCATTTTCAATTGTGACTACTAAATTCTGTGGAGCTTGAAAAGAAACAACAAGTTCTTGAGTAACTTCCGTACTTTCACCTTTAATATTGTAGGCAACAATTTTAACGTTATAGGTTCCTTCTGTATAGATGTGCTGAGTGCTCTCTCCATTTGGAAAATTAACCAATTCTGATCCATCTCCATAAACTACATCAAAGGATGTTGATCCTTCTGCATAAGGGATGATGGTGACCAAGCCGGAGTTATCTTGTGTAATCACATAATTAGCTCCTACATTTGATGGTGGATCAATATCATTTAGAAAGTCTAAATTAGATTCATCTTCACAAGCACCTATAAACATAAGTATAATAAGTGCTCCATATATTGATTTTAGTTTTTTCATATTAATATGTTTTTAATATCCTTGATTTTGTTGCCAACGATTTCCTGCGAGTTCTATTTCAATTCTAGGAATTGGGAATACCTCGTTTTTATTTGGAGTAAATCCAGGAATAGAACTAGTATTTCCAGTTCTTACCTGATCAAAGAAGCGAATACCTTCTCCTGCTAGCTCTAGTCGTCTTTCACTTAAAATATTTTCTAAAGATGCTGTAATTCGATGATTTGCATCTCCAAAAGCTCTATCTCTAATTTGATCCAATAAGTCCTGTGGATTATCTTTTTGGACAGAGGCTTGTAAATTTGCTTCTGCCGCCATTAATAAAACATCAGAATAACGAATTGCTCTGTAATTATTACTTCTGTTGATGTTTTGATCTGGAAGCACGATATCATCTGCGTAAGGGATATATTTTTTATTAAAATATCCTGTATGCTCTGATCCTAGATTGTAGGTTACATCTGGTCTTGTAGCAACAAATGCATCAATATCAAAGATCGTAGCCTCTTTTCTAGTATCTGCAGGGTCGTAAATATCTACTAACTCTTGAACAGGAACATTGAAACTGAACCCAGATGCATAAGGAGTGTAATCACCATTTGTAAACCTGGGGCCCATAAATCCTACCGCAAAATTACCTTCTAAACATTGAAAACAACCAAATCCAGCACCTTCTTGACTTCCTGAGTATTGAACTTCAAAAACAGATTCTACATTATTTTCATTATTGTTTAGGAAAATAGAATTAAAATTAGAAACCAACTGGTATTGACCAGATGAAATCACTTTATTAAAAGCATCTGCTGCTTCATCATATTTATTTTGATATAAATAAATTTTTCCTAAAAGAGCCCAAGCAGCCCCTTTGGTAGCTCTCCCTTCTTGAATTTGTTGCCAAGGCAAGCTTTCTACAGCTGTGAGCAAGTCACTTTCAAGTTTTAAATAGATTTCATTTTTTGGAGTTCTATCAATTGATTGCGTCTCTGCAATGGTGATTCTCCCGTCTGTATAAAGTGGCACATCTCCAAAGAATTTTACTAATTCAAAGTAGAAGTACGATCTTAAAAATAAGTTTTCAGCTAAAACTTCTTGTTTTCCGTCAAAATCAATTTTATCTTGAAATTCAACAATATAGTTAGCTCTACTAATTCCTGCGTACATCCATTGCCAAACATTTCTTAGAGCACTATTGTCTGGTGTCTGAATCATATCATCTATTTGTTGCCAATCCAAAACGTCTGTGGGGTTTTCTCCACCACATAAGGAATTGTCAGAGGCAATCTCTCCAAGAATATTATTCAAAGCCGTTGTGGACAATAAATCATAGACTCCAATAAGAGCATCTTGATAGTCTTGTGGGTTGTTAAAATAGTTTTCAGAATTTTGTTGTCCTTCTGGAGCAATGTCTAAATAATCATCGCAAGAAATCAAAGAAAATAGTATAAATGCGATTGATAGGATATATGTTATTTTATTCTTCATCATGTTTTGTTTTAAAAAGAAACATTAATTCCCAATGTATAGGTTCGTGGTTGAGGGTACTGCCCCAAATCAACCCCTGCAGCTGTAGGATTTGCATTGGAGACGTCAGGATTATATCCACTATATTTTGTGAATGTGTATAAATTATTTGCAGAAATATACAAGCGAATTTTATCCATTTTTATTTTTTCCAAAATAGAGTTTGGAATTGAATATCCTAGTTGTACATTTTGTATTCTTAAAAAAGAAGCATCTTCTACAAAGAAATCAGAGAATAAATAATTATTTGAGGCATTTGTAGAAGCCCTTGGAGTGGTGTTGGAAGAACCCTCACCTGTCCATCTGTCTAAATATAATCTAGATTTATTACTATATGTTAGAAAACGTTCATAACTTCTAACAGCATCATTACCGATAGAAGCATATAAAGAGGTTGCAAAGTCAAATCCTTTGTAGTCTACATTTAAATTAAATCCTAATGTCATCTCAGGAATAGGATTACCAAGAACAGCAAGATCGTCTTCGCTTCCAAACTCTATAACACCATCTCCATCAACATCTACAAACCGAATATCTCCTGGTTGAGCTCCTGGCTGTATGGCATGAGCATCAATTTCTGCCTGATTCTGAAAGATACCAGCTGTTTGTAAACCGTAAAAGGCACCTATTGGCAGGCCTGTTTGGAATCTAGAGGTAGTTTGGTTTAAGCCAAACAAACCACTAGGAATAAAACCAGCAGCATTATTTACTTCTAAGGTTTTATTTTTTACAGTAGTAATATTCAATCCAGCTGCAAGTTTAAAATCATCATTAAATTGCTTTTTAAAATTAACACTAATATCTAAGCCTCTATTCTCTATTGTTCCAGCGTTAACTATCGGTGCAGAACTCCCTCCTGCAGTTGACCCTAATAGTCCAGATACTTCTGGAACAAGTAAGAGGTTACGAGTAGTTTTTACATAATAATCCATTGTGATATCAAATAGATTATTCAGAAGACTGGTATCAAAACCAATATTAATTTGCTCGTTAGTTTCCCATTGTAAATCTGGATTTGCAAGTTGTCCTAATGCGTTTCCATATGAAAGGACATTTCCAAAAGGATAGGTGGCTTCTGCATTAGCTCCTTGGAGCCTTCCAATCCATCCATAACTTCCAATTTTATCATTTCCTGTAATTCCCCAACTTCCTCTAATTTTTAAATTATTGATTTGATCAACATTGAAAAAATCTTCTTTGGTTAAAATCCATCCAGCAGAAACAGAGGGGAAATATCCAGTTCGATTATTAGCACCAAATCTAGTAGAAGCATCTCTACGAATCATTGCAGAAAATAAATATTTCCCATCATAGTCATATTGAACTCTTCCAAACATCGAGTACCAACGGTCTTCATTAATTCCAGTGGAGGAACTTCTATTTCTTTGTACAGTTCTATTGTCGACAACAATATTTCCATCAGAATCTAAAGAAGTTATAATATATTCATCATATATATCTTGGGTATTAAATAAATAAGCATTTTCCCAACTGTCTTCTCCGACAAGTGATCCGAAACCATATACTCCGTAAAATTGTTCACTTCGTATCGAGGTACCTAGTAAGAAACTGAAGTTGTGATTTTCAAAAGATTTTTTATAGTCAATAAAAGTTTCCCAGGTATAATCAGTATAATTTTGTGTGTCCTCACCTACAGAACTAAATAAATCAATAATTCCATTTTCATTGGTGTCTCTTATAAACTGATTGTTCCCATTAATGTTGACATTATTATTTACCTTATTGGGGCCATAATATGCGAGAGGATAGTAATTCCTATTAACCACATCAGCATAGTTAAAGTTATATCTTGAGGTAACTTTTAGATCTTCAATAAGCTTGTAAGACAATTCTATCTTCCCTGTAAATCGGTTTACTTTTGTATCATTATGCGTATTGTTGATTAGGGCAAATGGATTTATAATTTCTATCCCTTGTTCACTCCCAATATAAGAGAAACCCCTTGAAGGGCCATTTCCATCTGTTCCATCAAACACAGGAGTTAATGGAGAAGCATTCAAAGCATAATACAAAACAGAACCTCTACCATTTTCAGGAATTATTTTTCTATTGATGTTGGTATATAATATGAAGGTGTTTAGTTTTAATTTATCTGTTAAGTCAATCCCTAAATTATTTCTGAGAGTTATTCTTTTAAAATTTGATTTTTCAGGAGCAATAATACCATCTTGTTGAAAAATACTAGCACTTGTACTATGAGTAAAATTTTCAGAACCGCCACTAGCACTAAAGGTGTGGTTTGTAATTGGAGATTGAGTGAATAATTTTTTTTGCCAATCTGTACCAAATCCATATCCTCCTATATTTGGGTAAGGAATGTTATTCCCATCAGCTATTTCTGTTTCATTCACATAAATAGCATATTCACTGGCATTCATTAAGTCTAATTGATTAGATGTTTCTTGAACGGAAGAATAAGAATTGAATGCAAATTTGGTTGGTCTATTTTTCTTTCCTGATTTTGTTGTGATTAAGATTACCCCATTAGCTGCCTGCACTCCGTAAATGGCAGAGCTTGCATCTTTGATAATATCCATTTTTTCAATATCATTAGGGTCGATCACACTAAGATCAGAACCAATATTTATACCATCTACAATCACTAGAGGAGTGTTGTTTCCGTTGGTAGTAATTCCACGTATTCTGATGTTCAAGGAAGATCCTGGAGATCCTGAATTTGCTGTAACTTGAACTCCGGCAGCACTTCCTGTAAGTACTTCCTCAATTCTTGATGGATTTGTTTCATTAATTTTTTCGGCATTTAATGTAGAGAATGCTCCTGAGACTAATTCTTTACGTTGGCTTCCATAACCTACAATCACAATCTCATCTAAGGCCTCAGAGCTTTCATCAAGTGTTACATTGATAATTGTTTTGTCAACGGTTACTTCTTTAGTTTTAAAGCCTAGATAGCTAAAAACTAAAATGGATCCTTCCGGGACGGTGGAAATTTTATAATTCCCGTCAAAATCTGTTACGTCTCCATTTGAGGAGTTTTTTACAATGACATTCACACCAGGAAGTGTTTCACCTGTTACAGCATCTGTAACTACACCTTTGACATCAATATTTTGAGCGAATAATGTGTTGGATATAAAAATGAACGAAATTAAAACAATGAGTTTTCTCATAAAAATATTTTTCATTTGATTAATGACTCTAAATTAAACGTAATATTCAGAAAATTGGTATTTACGACCACAATAAAAAACATACATTATAAAATTAATAGATAAAAAGAAAGAACTCTTAATTTTTAAAGTAATTGAAAGGCTTTTTTTTTCAAAAATTAAATAATGTTATGGTAATGTATGGTTTTTTATAACTTTATCTTAATATTATATTTCTAATATATAATTATTTAGGCTCTCTTCATGCGGGAGATTCATCTTTTTTCGAAGTCGATATCTCTTCACTTCAACACTTCTTATAGATATGTTTAGTAGAGGCGCTATTTCTTTTGAAGATAAATTTAATCTCAAGTATGTACAAAGTCTCAAGTCGTTAGAAGTTAGATTTGAGTGCTTATTCTTCAGTTTCTTAATAAATCCTTTATCTGTATTTTTAAATGCCTCTTCAAATAATTTCCAATCATTAGAGGTATTTAAATTATTATTTATAATTTTTATGACAGCTTTAATATCATCTTGGTGTTTTATAGAGCCGAGCTCTTTTTTTATTGTACTTAACAATTCATTACGCTTAATTAAGTTCATTGTAGAAAGACCCAATTCTCTGTTTTTTGAGTCAATGTCTTTTTGTAAATCTAAATTTTTAAAATGCATTAATTGCTGCTCATTTTCTAGTTGTTTAATTTCTAATTCCTTTTCTTTTTGTCTAAGGAGTTTCTCTCGTTGTTTTTTGTAATAACCCCTGTACAGGAGATGTGTTATCATTACAATAAATATTCCAGAGAAAAAGTAAATAACTAAAGCTAATGGCTTTAAATAAAAAGGTTTTGATATTACAAATCGATAACGAATATTATTAGAAGTTTCTTGGTTTCCCAGTTTTGCTTTTGCTTCAAATAGATACTCTCCATAAGGCAATTTTTCAAAGTAAACTTCTGATTTTGAAGACCAATTACTCCAATTATTATTAAGCCCATTTAATCTATATTGATATAATGAAGGCAAATATTTATTATAATCGGAGAGGCTATATGAAATTTTAATAGTATTTTCTAAATTGTCTAAAATAACCTCAGCTGAAAGAGGTAATAATTTTTCTTTTCCATTAATAGAGTATACAGAAACTTCATCTAACCTAATAAGATGATTTACCTTATCTTTCGAGGTTAAATCAATTATCATATAACCATTTGTCGTTCCTAATAGATACTTATTATCTCCTACATGCAAAATGTTTTCAAAACCTTCTTTGGTTTCTCTAATACTGTTTGGTATGGGGATTGAAAATAATTCATAATTGGAGCTAAGTTTTCCTTTTTGAATATATGAGATATCTTCATTTGTAAACGAAAAAAGCTTATCGTTTGCTTTAATTAACCTACCTGAAACATAACTTGTAAAATCATATAAATTACTTAAAACACTATCTTTTTTAAATTCCAAAGAAGTTACATCATAGAAGAAAACTCCCTCATTAGAACCGTAGAGTATTTTATCATTATATTGGTTTAAGCCAGATTTTATACTTTTATTTACCGTCGTTTTAGAATATGAAAGGACCTTATTAAAATGAGGATCAATTTTTAATCGAAACACACCCTTATGTTCATGACTAACCAAAAGCTCGTTTTTTGAAATAAACTCAAAATACCTTGAAGAGATATTAAATCCTTTTATTTTATTTCTTAATCTCCATTTATTATTGACTTTTTCTAGGATATATAAGCCGTTATAATTCCCTTGAATTATTAAATTAGGATGATTAATGATACTCCTAAACAACCATGTTCCGGAGGTGTTATATATTTTTTCAGCTTTTCCTTTAGAAATAGTAAATGTCCCCTTATCATGACCGCAAAATAGTGTATTTTTTAACTTTTGTAAGGACCAAACCTGTCCTTCAGTTCCCTCAATAAATTTAAACATTCCTTTTTCAAGTTGATTTTTGTAAAAAAGACCTTGATTTGTTCCTAAGTATAAAATATCATCATCTAAGAAGGTTACATATACTGACCCCAAAATCCCTAAATCATCCTTATATACTCTTAACGGGGAATTAAAATTTATATAACTAATCCCATTATCTTGACCAAGCCATACATTTCCAGAGTTATCTTCAAATAGTGAAAGAACGGTATTGTTTGCTAAACCCTTGCTCTGGTTGATGGAAAAATCAATTTCTTTTTTTGAGTTTACATTTAAAATTCCATTTGATACTGTACCAAGAATAAAATTTCCATTTTTTAATTTTATACTATTATATATACTGTATTTACGGAGTTTTATATTTAGTTTATTGTCCCATTCTATGATGGAGTTTTTATTTTTAGTAATAAAAAATCCATGTTCCTTTGTCTGAAACAAAAGGCGATCATTTTCATTAAAAATATTTATAATTATTCTGTCTTTTAGTTTTTTATCATTCGTAACTAATTCTTCCTTGCCATTTTTAAACATGAAGACCCCTTGATTAAGTTTCTGATAATAAATATTATTATTAACCTTGTAAATTTTTGTAATAACTGTTTTTGATTCAATTATATCGATAGATTTAAACCGAGTGTCATAAATATAAATTCTACCTAGAGATTGAAAAAGAACCCAACGATCAAGCTCTAAAATATTCCAAAACTCTTCATCTTCAGCAAGGGAAACAGAATCATTATTTGTAAATGAGGTATACTCTAAAACACCATAGTCATTTTTTTCCCAGTACCCAAAATCTTTATAGCTACCCGTGTAGATTTTATCATTAATAACTTTCACAGATCTAATAATCGAGGAGTTTGGTGACTTATAAAGTTTCCAACGTGCTCCATTATAGTTTAGTAGACCTTTATTATTAGCAAAATAAATAGATCTATCTTCTGCTTGTGAAATGCTCCAGTTTTGGTCTTCTGCTCCATAATCTTTGGGCTTAAAAACCTCAATAGGAGGAAGTTCTTGTGATAAAACACCTATTTGAAATAGGATAAAAAAAGAAATAAAAAGATTAAATTTCATTAGTTATTGATATCTAAAAATTAAATTTCATTAGTTTTATTTGTTTGTTGTGTAAAGGTCACAAATAAAAAATCGAAACAAAACGACTAAATGTTTGGTTACGAAAATAAGACAAATCTCTTAAAAATATGAGTTTGTTTAATTTATCGTATAGCTTTTGTTGAGTCAATGTTGTTTATTGAAGTAAAAAAATAATGAAATCTTTATTCCACTTTCATAAAAAAATTACCAGATTATAATAATTTTTGTAACTTTTATTTTTTAAAATTAAAAACTTTAACCATGCCATCGTATAGCTTAAAAATAAATGGAAAAAAAAGAGAGGTAACTGCTGATTCTGATACTCCACTTCTTTGGATATTAAGAGATGAATTAAATATGGTAGGGACTAAATATGGATGTGGTATAGCTCAATGTGGAGCTTGCACAGTACATCTTGATGATTACGCAATCAAAAGTTGCTCAATACCCATTTCATCTATAGAAGAAGCCTCAATTACCACTATAGAAGGATTGTCAGAAAACGGGACGCACCCTGTTCAAAAAGCATGGAAAGAAATTGACGTTGCTCAGTGTGGTTATTGTCAAGCAGGTCAAATAATGACTGCTTCAGCCTTTTTAAAAGAAAATTCAACTCCTTCAAAAGAAGAAATAAGAGAAGCTATGCATGGTAATATTTGCAGATGTGCTTCTTACAATAGAATAGAAAAAGCAGTAGAACTGGCAATAAAAAATAGCAATTTAAGATGAAATCTCAGAATTATTCACCTACTTTTAGCAGAAGAAATTTTTTAAAAACGTCTGTTCTTGCCGGAGGAGGGCTATTGATTGGATTTAACCTATTTTCTGCATGTAAGCCAGAAGCAATTCCTCCAGTAGATATTTCAAAATTAAACTTTAATGATTTTAATGCTTTTATAAAAATTTCAAAAGAAGGGTATGTTACAATTTTCTCACCGAACCCTGAAATTGGTCAAGGGGTTAAAACCTCCATGCCAATGATTATTGCCGAAGAGTTGGATGTTGCATGGGAAAAAGTTAATGTTGTTCAGGGAATATATGATCCAGTAAATTATCAAAGACAAGTAGCTGGAGGAAGTCAATCTATTCGATTTGGTTGGGATGCCTTGCGTCAAACCGGCGCAACAGCCAGACAAATGTTAGTTAATGCTGCCGCAAAAAAATGGGGGGTCGATCCTGCAACCTGTTCTGTTTCCGATGGAATTATTACCAATTTAAATGGAGATTCGTTAGGGTATGGAGAAGTTGTTCAAGAAGCAGCGATATTGGAGGTTCCAGAAGATGTAAAGCTAAAAGAATCCAAAGACTATAAAATCATTGGTCAGAATATTAAAAATGTTGACAACCATAAAATTGTCACAGGGAAGCCGTTATTTGGATTGGATTATTCAACGAAAAAAATGCTGTACGCTTCTGTTTTGAGACCTCCTAGTTTTGGAAAAAAACTTGTCCGTTTTGATGACAGTAAAACAAGAGAAATACAAGGAGTTATTGAGGTTATTAGATTCGGAGATAAGATCTCTGTTTTGGGCAAAAACACATGGGCAGCTATGAAAGGAAAAAAAGCTCTCGTGGCAGAGTGGAAAAATAACGGCAGA
>MDTG01246470.1_pt1 | contig 13029 bp, 14 predicted proteins | sample 811421 | NCBI WGS metagenome assembly MDTG01 (sample SAMN05326645, study PRJNA326480) | marine metagenome | isolation source: seawater | place: Pacific Ocean: South East | collected 2011
TAAAATCTATAGGGTACAGTGTTAAGCTAAAATTAGTTTAACAAACAATAAATAAGTATTATTTTTGTTAGTTATAACTGTGGCTGACGTTGGCGAAGCCGTAAAAAAAGATAAATGAAAAATAGTAAGATACAGATGGTTGATTTATTGGGTCAGTATTCAAAAATCAAGAAGGAAATTGACACAAATATTATATCATCTATTGAATCTGGAAGATTTGTTAATGGACCAATAGTGATGCGTTTTTCTGAAAACCTATCAGATTACTTAAAAGTTAGAAATGTTATACCCTGTGCAAACGGAACTGATGCATTACAAATAGCATTTATGGCATTAGATTTAAAGCAAGGAGATGAAATAATATGCCCATCTTGGACATACATTGCAACAGCTGAAGCTGCTGCAATATTAGGTATTAAGGTAATTTTTTGTGATGTTGATTTGAATACTTTCAATACAAGAGATGATTTAATTGAACCATATATAAATGAGAGAACAAAAGCAATAGTTCCTGTACATTTATATGGTCAATCGTGTGACATGGAACCAATCATCAAATTAGCAAAAAAATATAATCTTAAAATCGTTGAGGATAATGCCCAGGCTATTGGTTGTAAATATACTTTTTCGAATGGAGAAGATAAATTTACTGGAACTATTGGTCATATCGGAACCACATCATTCTACCCCTCTAAAAATTTAGGTTGTTTTGGTGACGGTGGTGCAATTTTCACAAATGATAATGAATTGGCTGAAAAGATTAGAATGATCGTAAATCATGGAGAAAAGAGAAAATATCACCACGAAATTGTGGGATGTAATTCCAGACTAGATTCAATTCAGGCTGAAATTTTGAATGTCAAGTTAAAACATTTAGATGAATATAATTCAAACCGAAAAATTATGGCTAATAACTATAATTTAGCATTTGAACAACTTGATGAAGTTAAGTTGCCAAAAGTTAATTTAAATTCTGATCATGTATACCATCAATATACGCTTAGAATAATTAATAGTGAGAGAGATAAACTTAAAAAGTATTTAAATAATTTAGGTATTCCCAGCATGATTTACTATCCTATTCCTTTGCACAAACAAAAACCGTACTTAAATGATCAAATTTTAAGTAATACAGAAATTCTCACGAAAGAAGTTATTTCACTGCCAATTCATACTGAATTAGAAAATTCTAATCAAGAATTTATTATTGATAAATTAATTAAATTTTTCTTATATGAAAGTTAAAAATATTTGTTGTATCGGTGCTGGTTATGTTGGTGGTCCAACAATGGCCATTATTGCTCAAAAAAATCCTCTAATTAATGTTACTGTTGTTGACATTAATAAAGAGAGGATTGATTTATGGAATTCAAAAAATTTGAATAATCTTCCAATATTTGAACCGGGGTTAGATAAAGTTATAAAAGAAACGAGAGGAAAGAATCTATTTTTTTCGACTGAAATTGAAAAAAATATTGATAATTCTGAGATGATTTTTATTTCTGTCAATACTCCAACTAAAACATTTGGAGATGGTAAAGGAATGGCTGCTGATTTAAGATATGTTGAATTATGTGCAAGAAAAATTGCTGATGTAGCTCGAACTGATAAAATAGTCGTTGAAAAATCAACCCTTCCTGTAAAAACTGCTTTAGCGATTAAAAATATTCTTGACGAAACAGGTTCAGGTGTAAACTTTGAAATATTATCCAATCCAGAGTTTTTAGCTGAAGGTACAGCCATGAGAGATCTTGAAGTTCCAGATAGAGTTTTAATTGGTGGCGGTTCAGATGCATCTGGTAAAGAGGCTATAAATTCGCTTGTAAATATTTATAAATCATGGGTTCCAGGAGAAAATATTTTAACCACCAATTTATGGTCCTCTGAGCTATCTAAACTTGTTGCTAATGCATTTCTAGCTCAAAGGATATCTTCAATAAACTCTATTTCAGAATTATGTGAAAGCACTGGTGCCGATGTTGATGAGGTTGCACAAGCTATTGGTATGGATTCAAGAATTGGATCAAAATTTTTAAAATCATCTGTAGGCTTTGGTGGTAGCTGTTTTCAAAAGGATATACTAAACTTAGTTTATATTGCAAAATCCTTAGGTTTAGTCAATGTTGCCAATTATTGGAATCAAGTTATTCTTTTAAATAATCATCAAAGAGAAAGATTTGCAAAGAAAATTCTAACTACTTTATATAATACAGTTGCTGGAAAAAAAATCACACTACTAGGTTGGGCTTTTAAAAAAGACACTAATGACTCACGCGAATCAGCTTCGATTTATGTTGCCGACATGTTGCTGGATGAAATGGCTAATATTTCAGTCTTTGATCCAAAAGTTTCTGAAAAACAAATCTATAGTGATTTAAATTATATTAATAGCAGATCTGATGCAGAAAATAAAGATTTATTAAAAGTGTATAGATGCCCTTATGAAGCATCTGAAAATTCTCACGCTGTTGCAATTTTAACCGAGTGGGATGAATTTAAAGAATACGATTGGAAAAGAATATATGATAACATGAATAAGCCTGCATTTATCTTTGATGGGCGAAATATTTTAGATAAAATAAATATTGAAAAAATTGGTTTTGTATATAAAGGAATAGGTAAGTCTTGATGAAATTAAAAACAATTTTGATTACTGGAGGAGCAGGGTTTATTGGTTCGCATTTATCCAAATACTTGTTAGAAAAAGGTCACAATGTTATTTGTTTAGATAACCTAATTTCGGGGAGTTTTAAAAATATTTCAGATTTAATAAACAAACCAAATTTTAAATTTATAAATCATGATATTGTTGAGCCCTTTTATTTAAATGATGTTGATGAAATTTATAATTTAGCTTGTCCCGCTTCACCTAAACAATATAGTAAAAATCCAATTAAAACTATTAAAACCTGTACCTTGGGTGTAATTAATATTTTAGGTTTAGCTCGAAGAAATAACGCAAAAATTTTACAAGCAAGTACAAGTGAAGTTTATGGTGATCCATTGTCACACCCACAAATTGAGGGTTATTTTGGTAATGTAAACTCAACCGGAATTAGATCTTGTTATGACGAGGGAAAAAGATGTTCTGAGGCATTGTTTATGGATTACCATCGACAACACAAAATTAAAATTAAAATAGCAAGGATTTTTAATACATATGGTCCAAAAATGTTGATTGATGACGGTCGAGTTGTTTCAAATTTCATAAATCAGGCAATAAACAATGAAAATATCACAATTTATGGAGATGGAAATCACACTAGAAGTTTCCAATTCATTGATGATTTAGTTGATGGTTTAGTAAAAACAATGAAAACTGAAGACAATTTTATTGGTCCTTTGAATCTTGGGAATCCTGATGAGATTTCAATAAATGAACTAGCATTAATTATATTGAAGTTAACTAATTCAAAATCTAATATTGAATTTTACAAGTTGCCCGAAGATGATCCAAAAAAAAGATGTCCAGATATTTCACTGGCTAAAAATATTATTAATTGGTATCCGTCATGTACACTTGAAAAAGGTCTTTTAAAGACAATTAATTATTTTAAAAAAACAAATGAAAAAAGTTAAAGGTATATTATTAGCTGGTGGATACGGAACCAGATTACATCCCTTGACCTTAGGAGTTTCTAAGCAATTGCTTCCTGTTTATGACAAACCAATGATTTATTATCCTTTATCAACATTGATGTATGCTGGAATAAATCAAATTTTAATAATTACAACTGTTGAAGATCAATCAAATTTTAAAAATTTACTTGGGGATGGAAGTGAGATTGGGATAAAACTTTCTTACGCTCAACAAAAAAAACCAAATGGTATAGCAGAGGCATTAAAAATTGGTTCGAATTTTATTGGTGAAGATAATGTTTGTTTGATCCTAGGGGATAACATATTTCATGGAAATGATTTTATATCAAATTTAGATAAAGCAAAATCCAATCTATTTAAAGGTTATTCTACCATTTTTGGAGTACAAGTAAAGAATCCTAATCAATTTGGAGTTGTTCAATTAAATTCTAACAATGAAATATTAAAAATTATAGAAAAGCCAAAAATTGAATGTGGAAATTTAATAGTATCAGGACTTTACTACTATACCAATGAAGTTATTAAAATAGCAATGGATTTGAAACCTAGTTCAAGAGGAGAATATGAAATTACAGATGTAAATAATAGTTTTTTAGAAAAAGATAAATTGAAATTAATCAAATTAGATCCTGAAATAGTTTGGACAGACACGGGTACATATGACTCATTGATTTTTGCATCACAATATTTTAAAGAGTTTGAAGGAAAGTTTGATAAAAAAGTTGCATGTATTGAAGAAATTGCTTTAAATAAAGGATATATAAATAAAAGCGATCTTTTAGTCATAGCAAATAAAATGAAGAATAGTAATTACGGAAAATATTTATTTAATATTGCAAAGTATGAAAATTGATAAAACATCTTTTGATGATTTGCTTATTATAAATCATAATATTTTTGCTGATATAAGAGGTGAATTTAGGGAAATTTTTAAAACCAAAATCCTTGACAGCCTAAAAAGAAAAATTGTTTTTTGTCAAGAAAACAGTGTAATTTCCAATTTTATGGTTTTACGTGGATTACATTTTCAATTAGAACCTCACGCCCAAACTAAACTAATTTCTGTAATAAGAGGTGAAATATTGGATGTAGCTGTAGATATAAGAAAAAATTCGAAAACATACGGAAAATACTTTCAATATAAACTTTCTGAAAATTCCAAACAATCGATTCTTATACCCAAAGGATTTGCACATGGATATCTTACCTTAAGTAAAACTGCGTATGTAAATTACAAGGTAGATAATTATTATAATAAAGAGTCTGAAAGAGGCATAAATTACAATGATAAACAATTAAATATTGATTGGGGTGTTGATCATCAATCATTAATTATCTCTGAAAAAGATAAGAGTCTAGATGATTTCACATGGTAAAAAAAAATTTACTTATAACTGGTTGCGAAGGACAATTAGGTCACTCAATCAAAAAGTTGAGTGTTAATTTTACTGACTATAATTTTATTTTTAAAAATAAACATCAATTAAATATTTCGGATTTTTCTCTTGTGAAAGAACAAATTAAAGAAAATAAAATTGACACTGTTATTAATTGTGCTGCCTATACAAATGTTTCCAAAGCAGAAAAAAATAAAAAATTGGCAAATTTGATAAATAATTTAGCTGTTGAGAATCTTGCAAATATATGTTTTGAAAAAAGTATTCAACTAATTCATATTTCAACTGATTATGTGTTTGATGGAAAAAAAAATACTCCTTACAATGAAAATGATAGAACTAATCCAATTAATTACTATGGATATTCCAAGCTGGAAGGGGAAAAAAGAGTGTTAGAAAAGGAGCTTAAAAATTCTGCCATAATAAGAACTTCATGGCTTTATTCAGAATTAAAAAATAATTTTGTTCAGAAAATAGTAAATAAAATTTATAAGAAACAAAAATTAATGGTAGTCTGCGATGAAGTTGGTTCACCAACATACTCCAATGACTTAGCCTTATTTATTATAAAAATTCTTTCTAGACTTAATTCAAAGCGAGCTGAAATATATAATTTTTCTAATCAAGGTTTTTGTTCAAGATATGAGTTTGCATGCGAAATTTTAAAAATCATAGGTGAATCGATGAAAATAGTACCAATTAATTCTTCCAGTTTTAAAATCATAAGACCGAAGTTTTCGGGGTTAGACTTATCTAAAATTAAAAATGAATTTATTTATGATTTAAACGATTGGAGGCATAGTTTAGAAATTTGTTTAAAAAAAGCTGATTCGTATGAAATTTAGATGTAATAACCTTTTAGTTACTGGTGGATCAGGATTTATAGGTTCAAATTTTATAGAATATATATTAAAAAAATACAAAAACCTCAAAGTTTATAACCTAGATAATTTGACTTACGCTGGTAATGTAAGTAATACAAAACAGTTCAATAATAATAAAGACTATACTTTTATTAAAGGAAATATTTGTGATGGTTCATTACTTAATGATGTTTTTAGTCAATATCAGATTGATGGTGTCATAAATTTTGCTGCAGAAAGCCATGTTGATAATTCAATTAACAATCCAAATATTTTTGTTAAAACTAATGTATTGGGTGTATTGGAACTAATGAAAGCAGCTTGTAATTTCTGGTTGGATAAAAATCATATTTACAAAAAGGAATTTCAACGCTCTAGATTTCATCAAATTTCAACTGATGAGGTTTATGGAAGTATTAACAAAGGAAGCTTTAAGGAGGGTGATAATTATAGGCCCAATTCACCATATTCTGCCTCAAAAGGTGCTGCCGATTTGTTAGTCAGGAGTTTCAATAAAACCTATGGATTGAATACCACGATTTCTATATCTTCTAATAATTTTGGAAAAAATCAAAACAATGAAAAATTTATTCCAAAAATTTTAGATTGTATTTCATCTAATTTTGAAATTCCAGTTTATGGTAATGGCTCTAATATTAGGGACTGGATCTCAGTAGAAGATAACTGTAGTGCCATAGACTTAATTTTTAATAATTCAAAATCTGGTGAGAAATTTAATGTTGGTGCAAATAATGAATTAACAAATCTTGAGTTGATTAAAATTATTTCAAAGATTATGTCAATGGATTTAAGGATAAATTTCATTGAAGACAGAAAAGGTCATGATTTTAGATATAGCTTAGATACTAAAAAAATTAGAAAAGAGTTAAATTGGGTCCCTAAAAATAATTTTAAAAATTCCTTAAAAAATTATATTAAATATTATAAGAGTAAATAATGAATATTTTAATAACTGGTATTGCTGGCTTTATTGGTTTTCATTTGGCTAAATCATGTGTGGATGACGGTCATAGTGTTATTGGTATTGATAATATTAATGATTATTATGATCAAGATTTAAAACTAAAAAGATTAGATCAGCTTGGAATTGATTCAATGCATGCTAAAACTTTCAATGTGGAAATATGTTCTGAAATACACAATAATAAAATTAAATTTTTCAGATGCAATCTTGAAGATAAAAAAACATTAAATTATATTTTCGAGACTAATAAAATAGATGTTGTTTGTAATTTAGCTGCTCAAGCAGGAGTTAGATACTCTTTAATAAACCCTGATCAATATGTACAATCAAATATTGTTGGCTTTGTGAACGTGCTTGAAATGTGCAAAAAATTTAGAATTAAAAAAATTGTTTATGCTAGCAGTTCAAGTGTTTATGGAGACTCAGTGTCGATACCTTTTAATGAGAAGCAGACCTTAAATCAGCCAATAAGTCTTTATGCTGCAACTAAATTGTCAAATGAATTAATAGCTTATTCATATAGCCATTTATTTAATATTGAAACTATCGGACTGAGATTTTTTACTGTTTATGGTCCATGGGGAAGACCTGATATGGCATTATTTTTATTTACAAATGCTATTCTAAAAAATAAAGCAATTGATGTTTATAATAATGGAGAGTTGTATAGAGATTTTACATATATTGATGATATTATAAGTGGTGTAAAAAAGACGATTTATTTAAATATAAAGACAAGCGAACTTTCAAGAGTTTATAATATTGGAAGAGGAAAAAAAATACTTCTTACCGATTTTATAAAAACTATTGAGGCTGAGTTAAATAAAACTGCAAGGAAAAATTGTCTCCCAAGACAACCAGGGGATGTTTTTCAAACATACTCCTCGTGTCAAAAACTTTACAATGATTATGGCTATAAACCTTACACAAATATTAAGGATGGCGTAAGTAAATTTATTATTTGGTATAAAAACTTTTATGAAGTTATTTAATTATAAATTTTCAAGAAGACATTTGGCAAAAACTTTTAGTTGGAGGTTTTTTGCAACACTGGATACTGTTATTATAGCTTTTTTTGTTACAGGAAGTTTAGAGCTTGGTGTTAAAATAGGTTCAGTTGAGGTTTTTACCAAAATGATTTTGTATTACATTCATGAGCGTTTGTGGTTTAAATCTAAAGTTTCTGATCATATAAAACGTCACCTTATTAAGACATTTTCATGGCGCATTATAGGCACACTAGACACGATGTTAATCTCTTTTTTTATAATCGGAAGTCTTACTGCAGGATTTAAAATCGGTATAATAGAAACAGTAACGAAGATGTTTTTATATTTCTTACATGAAAAATTATGGTACAGAGTCAATTTTGGATTGGATAAGAGAAAAAAAATAATTAAAAAATATTTTGGATAATGACTTATTTGGAAAAATTAAAATTAGCAATTAAAGCGAGTCTAAAAGCGGCAGTTCAAATTAATAAAATTTATCAATCAGGTAACTTTGATATTGAGTTTAAGAATGACAATTCTCCATTGACAAAGGCTGATTTAGCCTCAAATGAAATAATTAAAAATGAATTAAGCATAATTGAAATTCCTATACTTTCTGAAGAAGGTAAAATGATTGATTATGAGGTAAGAAAAAATTGGGATGAATTATGGATTGTTGATCCCATTGATGGAACAAAAGAGTTTGTAAAAAGAAATGGAGAGTTTACGGTTAATATTGCACTAGTAAGAAACAAAATACCAATAATTGGGGTTATTTATGCACCAGTACTAAAAAAATTATATTTTTCATCATTTGATTTAGGTAGTTTTTTGCATGAAGATGTTAATCCATCAAATTTCGATATTGATACTATAATTAAAGAATCTATCGAATTACCTAAACCTAATTTTAATGATTCCTATAAAGTTGTTGCAAGCAGGTCTCACATGTCGCATGAAACAACAAAATTTATCAATGAACTGGAAATTAAATTCGGTAAGATTGATTTGGTGTCAAGTGGCAGCTCATTAAAGTTATGCTTAGTGGCTGAAGGCGAAGCACAATGCTATCCTAGGCTAGCACCTACTATGGAGTGGGATACCGCTGCAGGTCATGCAATTTGCAAGTATGCAGGCTTTAATGTAATAGATTATGAGACGAAAAGTGAGATATTATATAATCGAAAAAATCTTTTAAACAATTGGTTTATAGCAAAATAGAACCAAAATAATGAATTCTAAAAAGTTAAAAGAAAACAATCAAGGTATATTAGAAGAAAATAATAAAAGCAAGAATCTTCTAGTAACATTTGGAGGTATTAATAGTGGGTTGTCGATGCCAGTTTTTGAGTTTTATAACTCAATTAAAGAAATTCATTGTGATAAAATTTTTATTAGAGATTTATTTCAAGCTTGGTATCAGTTTGGATGCGATTTAGAATTTGATTCTAAGCAAAAAATTTTAGAATACTTAAAAAGTAAAATTGACTATGGAAATTATGAAAAAATTTGCTTTTGTGGTAATTCTATGGGGGGGTTTGCATCAATTTATTTTGGTACAATACTAAATGTAAAGTCAATAATTGCATTCTCTCCACAAACTTTTATTAATAAATTTAATAGATTAATATATTTTGATTTTAGATGGAGAAAACATATTTCCAAAATTCACTCATCTGATAAGAAATTTGCTAAGACTAATTTAGATTTAAAAAGTCACTTAAAATCCAGTAATAATTACTTTAGTGATATTGATATTTATTATGACGGTAGTGTAAGACTAGACAAAATTCATGCTTCTAGATTAAAAAGAATTAGAGGAGTTAGATTAATTAATTTAGCTGGCGGTCATGCAGTGGTGAAGAAGCTTCGAGATAAAAATAGATTAACTCCAATATTCCAATCAAAATTAAATTAAAACGAGTATGATAAGATTTATTGGTGCTGGTTTTCAAAGATCTGGAACAACATGGCTTTATAATCAGTTAAGGTCTTTTGATGAAGTATATATGCCACCAAAAAAAGAAATTCATTATTTTGACAGGTCTGAAAAATATTTTTCTAATAGTCATTTAAGTTTTACAACTTTAAAACAACGTATTTTTATTTTTAAGTGGTACAAGAGATTCTTACGAGATATTTTTATAAACATAAAAAAATTTGATTATGAAAAACTTAAATTTTACTTTAAGTGGCACTTATCAAATTATGATGATGATTGGTATTTAAGCTTATTTAAGGATAACTTTATTTCAGGGGAAATAACTCCTAGTTATTCGCTTCTTGATGAAAAAGAATTATTATCAATTAAAAAAATTTCGCCAGAAATAAAGATAATTTTTATATTAAGAAATCCAATTGAGCGTTCATGGTCACAATTTAAATATCAACAAAAGTTTAGCAAACATCTTATAAATTACAATGAAACAGAAATAATCCAATTTTTAAAAAATAAGAAAGTTGTTGATAGATCTAACTATTCAAAAACTTTAAAAAGATATTATAAAATCTTTCCAGCTGAAAACATCTTGATATCATTTTATGATTCAATTTTAATTAACCCTGAAAGACTTCTTAATGATATAAATAATTTTCTAGGAACTAATAGTTGTAGTAATAATTATAAGAGTGTAAGTAATATTTATAATAGTTCATCAAAAATTGATATTCCAAAGAGAGTGCATGATTTTTTAAAAGAACAATATAAAAGTCAAATTAATTACCTGGCCCAAAATATTGGAGGATATTCAATAATTTGGAAGGAAAAATTAAATAAATCAAATCACAAGATTAGTGAGAAAAACTTATTTTCTTCAATAATCTTAAATCAAGATCTTAAATGATTAAGAACTATTTTTGGACTTTTATTGTAAGAAATTTCGATCAACTGTTTAAGTTTTTAGTTGGAATATTTTTGGCAAGAAAATTACTTCCTGAGGATTTTGGTGTAATGGCCATTACGATAGCAATAATTTCGATTATAAATTCTATAGTTAGATTTGGTTTTGGGTCAGCTATTATTCAATTTAAAGGGGCTAAACTCAGAAATCGTTTGTCTTCAATTTTTTGGTTTAATATACTTTTAGCCATTACTATCTTTATTATATTAAATTTCTTTGCTAATACAATCTCATTTTTTTTTGATTCAGAAATATTAGAAAAAATCATTAATGTTATTTCAATTTTAATAATATTTGAATCGTTAATTCTTGTTCAAAGGTCATACTTAAAAAAAACTTTAAAGTTTAAATTAATTAATCAAAGATTGATTATTAGCTCTTTAATCTCAGGGCTTTTAGGATGCTATATGGCTTTAAATGGATTTGGTGTTTGGTCCCTTGTTGCAATTTATCTTAGCTCCTCATTTATTTCACTCATATTATATTGGTTTTACTCTGATTGGAGACCAAAATTAATTTTTAGCTACACGGATATCAAACCAATCTTAAATTTTGGAATGTATAGGTTTTTCGAAATATTCATAAAAGATCTTTTTAAAAGATTGAATACTTTCTTTATCGGAAAATATTTTAGCATTGGAGATCTTGGTTTTTTTAATAAAGCAAACTCTTTTTCAAAAACTTTTATAACAAATTCTGTAAATTCCTTTAACACAGTATTGTATCCACATCTTTCTAAACATCAAGATAATGATTATAAATTTTTTAAAATTTATAATATTATATTTTCTGTTTTAACTCTTGTTATCTTTAGTCTAAGTGGTCTGTTTTATTTCTGGTCCTCTGAGATTATTAATTTTTTGTATGGTGATAATTGGAATAGGTCAGCAGATATACTAAAAATTATAATTGTTGCTGCATTTGTAAGACCACTAATAAGTGTAAATACAAGTTTATTTTTAGCAAAAGGATTTTCAAAGCAAAGTTTTAATATAAGTTTAATTTCAAGATTTGTTAGTGTGTTAACCATAATCTATGGAATATACTATGGCTTTGAATTATTTCTTTTTGCCTATGTTGTAGGCGAAATTATTTTCTTTTTTACTCATTATTATTACATATTTTTTAAGCTTAAAACAAAAATCTTGTTAAAAAATATTAATTCAATATATTTTTATTTACTCAGTATAATAATTTTAATTTTAATTGATAATAATTTTGACTACTCTTTAAATATAAAATATCTAATTTCATTGTCATTTTTAGTTTTAGGTTTTATAATTAATTTAATTTTTTACCCTTCAGTGTTTAAATTATTAATCAAAATTTACAAACAACAAACAATTTAATTTTCTTCATTAGATAAAATGACATATTCAAGTTTTAAAAAATATATAAAAAGATTTAAATGTGTTAGTTCGAACCCAAATTTATGTTTGGTAGTGGGAATAACAGGAGGAGGAACTACTTTAGTAAGCTCTTTATTGGACCAGAATTTTTTTTCGGACTCTGTAGTTCACGAATCTCAATTAAAATTTTCAGATGATTCTAACTTTAAAGGTAAATTCCCAAGACTGTACAAAAATTTTGAGGATTACAGGTTAGAAATGATTAATGGTTATAAGAATTCCAATATAAAAAAATTTAAACAAGAATTATTAAAAATTTACAAGAATCACTCAGCTTATAAGTTAAAAGTCAATACTATAATTGATAAATCACCAAGTTATCATTGCTATAGAATTGAGTATTATCTCAAAACTTTCAAAAACATAAATATTATTGTAATTTTCAGAGACCCTGAAGAAAATATTGAAGGGATGTTAAGAAAATGGCCACTTTTTAAGGACGCAGGATTGGAGGTTATATCTAAATTTTGGAGAGATTCTTTTGAAAATTTATTGTCCTATGAAAATGAATTTAATCCACATAGGACTGTTTTTATTGATCTTAATGATTTAAAGAATTCATCTGATGAAATTATTAATAAAATTGAAAAAATAATGAATTTAAAAAGAAGATTAAAGTTTAAAATTTATGAAAACAAATTAAATAATAAAGGGAAAGCATTACGAAATGTTAAAGATGGTATTATTTTAATAGATAAAAAAAAGTCACTTACAAATTTTACAAAACATGAAAGTAAACTAATTGAAGACATCTGTGGAGATACATACAAAAAACTAAAAAAAAGAAAAATTAAATTGTAATATATTCAAGTGGATATCAATTTTATAAAAATCCAAAAATTAGAAAATGAATCTTGGTCTAGTCCTGCCTATAGTTCAAATA
>MDTG01307194.1_pt1 | contig 13029 bp, 13 predicted proteins | sample 811421 | NCBI WGS metagenome assembly MDTG01 (sample SAMN05326645, study PRJNA326480) | marine metagenome | isolation source: seawater | place: Pacific Ocean: South East | collected 2011
TAATTTTCTTAACACCAAATATCTTTCTACTTCAATAAACAATAATTCTTCATCCATCATAACTATTATTCTATTCAACATATTTGTAATTATTCCCTTGGCCATTTTTTTTTCTGTATCACTTTCTGACCATAACTCAAACTTAAATATTTCTAGTGCACACCATATCATTTCTGGTAATTTTTTTCTCCTTAAATATTTTTGCATTCCACTTTTTAAAACATCTAGTTTATATCCGTGGTGGCTTACACTACTAAAACACGTTCTATACGCGATCATACTGTTTTTTTTAAGGGCTTGCATATCGTCTTTATTTTTAAAATCCATATTAAAATCATATTAAAAGTATATTTTTAAATCAATTTAATTTAACATAATTACCCATGCCCTTATCTACTTCACTTATTCTTTCTAATATATAATCATCATAATTAGTAATATCTTTTAATTTAAAATACAATTTTACCGATTGAAATACTTTTATATTATTCCATCCAATTTCTCCAAATATGTTTGTATAAGGTTCTGGTTTATTTATATATCTATGAGTAATCAAATGTTTTGGAAATTTATTAAAAACTGGATTTAAAACCAAATATTCAGGTTGCTTCATTATTAAATTGAATCGAATTTATTTTAAATCATAATCGATAAAAACCATGATTCAACCAACCGCGCAAAATTATCTTGATGTCATTCAGGAAATGATAAACAAAGCAAATTCTATGAAAGATGAAACAAATGATATATATTGGCAGGAATTTTCCGATAGATTATTTATATTTGATAAATTAAGAACAAATCTTTGTTATTGGGCACCAGAAATCATTAGACAAAAATTTTGGACAGCATTATTTAAATTATGTAATTCTAATTTCAACAATGCTTCTAATCCCATTCATAGAGAATTATTCGAAATATATCAACGTAGGTATAAAACGGAACTAGAAAGTCTGAACAATTAAATTAAATTGATATAAAATTTTATTTTTTATATCAATTACACTATGTTTCAATTACCCCCAGCTATTGTAAAAAAAATATGGGAATATGACCCTACATATAGAGATGTCATGAACATTTGTTTATTAGAACTACAATATGTTTCTCCTTATTGGGGTTTAAAAGTAATGTTTGAAAACCAATATTACATAAAATCAATTGAAAAGTATAAATACGATAAATTTTACAACATAAATAAAAAATTAACTAGTTATTGGAATTATGATTATAATAAACATAAAACCAGTAGAAATCAATCTGTTGAAACAAAACATTGGACATATAACGAATTCATTTGTGATGTTTATCCAAAAATGCACAACCGGATTTTTCGAAATATTAAAAATTATAAATTCAAGATGTATGGTATTGACAAAATGTTGAATACAGATAAATATAAATTTTATAATTCTGAAATGAAGACCAAAGGCAAAATATTCAATGTAGGAAATCACCAAATCGAATTTAAAATATAAAATGGATATAAAATGTTTTTTTAATATCTATGTATGCAAACAGCAATTACTATTACTATCATTTTAGGAATTTTATTAATTATTTCAATATTCATTTCAGCAATTTTATTTGTTTTACATTTTGATATGATAAACCATTGGTTTAATGCAACAATTGATAATTATATAAATAATAATAGAATAGGAAGAAGAAGGATACGAACTAGACAAAGAAGAAATGCGATTTATATACCTCCTCCACCAATTAGAGAAATAGAATTAACAGCATTACCAAAAAAAAATTTTATAATTATAGAAAATCCTAACAGTCCATATACACTAGGTATAGAACATTTAACCGAATAATTCATTCATATTATCAATTTCCAATGTATTTGGGTCTTCACTATATAATTTTTCAATTAATGTATCATCCCTTATACGCAAAGTATATTCCAATTGATTATTTTTTCTACCAACACGTCCAAATGCTTGTAGCATTTTTTCCTGTGTCATATTTTCCAAATCTTTACCCAAATATCCATGACAAAACTGATAATTTGTCCCATAAATATAATCGGAAGAAGCTAATATTAAATACAACTTTTGTTGTTGTGCTAATTTTTTCATTATATCTCTATATTCTTTACATTTATGCTCGACAAACACACCTATACCCATAAGTAGTAAAATTTTCCATTCATCTCTAACATCTAAAAGCATGATTTGTTCAACAATTTCATCATCAATTTCACTTTTAAAACACCTATCAACACGATGTTTGTCTATAGAATCCATAAGGTTTATATTTAAATTAGCAGCAATATGCTGTTTTGTATTGGGTATATATCTAGATTTCAATTGTATAGGTTTAATTTTAGATTTTAACATAGATACTTTTCTATCAAACTCTTCTAACTTTTGATACTCTTTACTATCCATTTTATTGTCTTTATCCGATTTTTTATCACTAATTTTATCTTGTCTTTCTTTTTCTTCAAAAACTACTTTGTCTAATTCTTTACGGTAAACATCGTTTTCTTCTATAATCTTTATTAAATTATTCAACTCTTGGATTGGTATATTTGATGCTTTCAAATAAAACAACGCCAATTTTTCAATATTTTCTGCCAGAAATATAGTAGGTCCATCTGTTAATGTATATGAATCGCTTGTAGTAATTTTTATATTTGAACGGTATTCTTTTTTAAATTTAGTTTTATATGTTTTCCATAACTTTTCTGGAATTTCTTTAACAATTTTAAGTATTTTTAAATAATACAACTTTATTGAAATAATATCAATAGATTCAATTGTTTCAAAATAATTTTCTATAGTATAAACATCTTTTATTAATTTATTTTTATTTGCAAAACATATAAATTTGGACAATTCATTGACATCAACGTGTCGTAGTAAAGTTTTATTATTATTGATATATTTTGAATATTTTTTTAATTTTTTCTTATTGTTATTTGCCAATATATGAGGCATAATAACATAACCATTTGAATCTATCAGAGAAATTGTTTTTTTACAATCAAAACTTTTTATTTCAGATATTTCACAGTTTTTAAATCTGTTTTTAAACCCATACACCATTGGTAATATTTTATCTTTATCTGGTAATGTAGCTGAAGACAAAATGACATTAGGTATTTCATTTTTCTGCCAATTATTTTTTAATATTTCATGAAATTCGTGATTTTCATAATCCAATGTTATTGTTGGTTCATCCCAATACCACAATATATCTTGGTCTTTATTAAATGCTTGCATATACCGCATTGCATAAAGATAAGATTGTATATCACTTATAATTATTTCTACTTTATCTCCCACACTATTATCTACTCTAAAAATACCTCCAGTTCTACGATTTCTTACTATTTCTTTTGCTGCATAATAATGTAATCTTATATCGTCAGTATCATTACAGCCAAACGCAATCGCTATAGGTATTTCCATGGAAATACAAGCTTTTGCTAATTGTAAACCTATATGTTTTGCAGCACAAACAAATATAATTTTATATTTGTTTTTTAATCCTATTGGACTTAATGTTTTACCTGTTCCAGTAGGAGCCTGATACAAAATACATTTTGGATTATCATTTTTTGCGATAGTAAATATTTTTTTTTGATGTTCATACAATTCCAAATTAGAATACTTTGAAAGATAAATATTTTTTTCTATATACGTTTCAGCATTTTTTATCAATAAATATTTTAATTTTTTAATTTTTTGTTTTTTGATTTCCAAAACATTGTTTATAAAATCTATGATATGTGTATTTATGTTTTCAACATTATTTTTCAATAAACGTTTAATAGTATAATACCATTTTGGTTTTTCATTATCATTTGTTTTTAAAAACATTACACAAAGATCTAATAATATGTATTCATAAATTTTGTGTTTTACTTCTTTTATTTTTTTTTGTAAATTTTTTATTCTAAATTCATCTGCTTTTTTTAATTTCTTTATTTTTCTTACATTGATATTTACATTTATCGATAACTCGTATTTTCTTTTTATTTCTGAAACAATTTTCATAAAATATAATTTGTAAAAATGATAATTGTATAATTCGAAATCATTTAAAACCTTCATATAGGTATTTAAACTTATCGACTCATTTGAAACAAAGTTTACATTATCAAAAGAATTATCGATCATTTTTAATATAGATAATTCTTTATCTGGCAGAGGAACCTCTAAGGCATTCCATTCTTCTTTAGTCAATTTACACTGTTTTAAATCCATGATTAATAATATAGTTATTTTTATTTATTTATAAATCAATTTAAAATAATATATTGATTTATATAATATGAAATATATTTTTAGTGTAGAAGGAAATATTGGTTCTGGTAAATCAACATTATTAAAAGAAATGAAAACAAAAATAAAACGAATACAACATTATGATGTAATATATTTACAAGAACCCGTTGATACGTGGGAAAGTTTCAAAGATGAAAATGGAAAAAATATTATAGAATCATTCTATGAAAACAATGAAAAATTTGCATTTTCTTTTCAAATGATGGCATACATAAGCAGACTACACCAATTAAAGACTACGTTAAAAAATAGCAATAATATAATAATAATTACTGAACGTTCTATACATACAGATAGAGAGGTTTTTGCAAAAATGTTATATGATCAAAAAAACATGAGTAAAATAGAGCATGAAATTTATAATAAATGGTTTGACCAATTTTTAGAAGAGTGTAAAATAGATGGTATTATTTATGTTAACACGAGTCCCGTTAAATGCTTGCAAAGAATAAATAAAAGAAACAGAAAAGGAGAAGATAATATGTCTATCGATTACCTTAAAGATTGTAATACATATCATAATGACTGGATTGAAACAAGTGATATCGATAATTTAATTTTAGATGGAAATGAAAATTATGGTTCTCGAAATTACTTAAATTGGGTAGATTATATTAAGGAATTTATAAATAGTAAAATAGATTCTGAATATAAAAAAAGTTTTGACTATGAATTTTTTGTGAATCATCCATTTTGTTAATCTAAGGTTAATAAATAATTTGTTAACCCGCTTCTAGGTTTATATTTTAAAATATCCAACTCTATAGAAGTAGTCGAAAATTCTTCCTTACCATAAATATCTTGTAAACATAACCATTCAAATAAACCACCAGTATAAACATATACATTTAAAAAACCCAAATCAGATAATTGTTGATATTTATCGTAAATACTAGTATCATTGGAATTTTTACCATAAATTATAATTATATGAGAAAACAACTTTTCATCTATTAATTTTCTTATAATATTTTCTTCTCCACTAGCAATTATTGTTTTTTTTATTAAACACTTTTGGTGTGATTGGTTTAAAGTATTTATTAATAGTTTGTTTTCCATATCATTTTTAATTAATTGTTGGATATCTTCAAAATTTACTTTATTTACAATATTATTTTTATTTCCTATTAAATAATTAAAAAAATTCATCTATTAATTAAATAACAAATTATTTCTTTATTTTTTAATAAATAAATAATTTAACTTGATTTGGCCGCAATAAAAAATAGCCAAAAAGGAAATCCATAATCCATGTTGTATTTTCCAGCTTCTGCTTTATATCTACTTTGCCATAATCTTGTATATGAAACACCATTATGCTTTATCGTATGAAATCCATATCCTGATACAATCCTATGAAAATTAGTATGTTCAGAAAACCACAATTCATCATGACCATTTTTATAAAGATGCCCTCTTTTTTTTGCATATCTATCTGTTCCCACACGTATAACACCAGGAACTTTAATCATTTCAGGTATAAAATCGGCATACCAACTGATTCCTGTAGACCAACTTTGTTTTTTCATATAAGGTATTATTTTTGTTAAAAAATTCCAATATGGAAAATCAGGTAAATTATAAGTAAGTTTTCTTATTATTTTTCCTTTATAAAGTCTCGGAAATTGATTTGTATCCGATAAAATATTACTATTTTTTAACTCTGTCCATTTCGGATCGCGTAAAACATTATTAGCATTTGTTAAATCTAATTCATCAGCCCTGGGAAGTTGAACACCCGTGATATATATCATCATACTTGTAAAATCTTTCCAACAAGGTTTTTTCCAAGGGGCCTTCGGAACTTTACCACCACAACTTAATGTATATTTTATTGTTTTACCATAATCTGCTTTTAAATTTCTAGTATGATAATCTGCCTTTGATTTAAAATTATTTACGGCATTGGTTAAACTTGTTAATTCACCACTATTTCTATTGTTTTTCTTTTTATATTTATAAAAGGGGTTTATTAAATCGATAGCCCAAGGTTCATTACTATTAGGATTTAATTTTCCATCTTTTTTACATCCACTATTTTCATATATTTGTTTATCGCAATCATAAGGTCTTTTATTAAATCGGTCTTGACAAGGATTTATAGCAATATCTGAACACGCTTTGGTATACTTTTTAGCTGTTTCATATTCATTCGAAGATTGTTTTATACGCATTGATTTCATATTGTCTAACATAGCACCGTGTCCATGACTATTCCACCATTTACTTATTTTAGGTGCATTTAACCCAGACCGAGCTACTCGCGCATTTGGTTCTCCAGAACATCCTGCCTCATTCCATTTTTTTTGTATACAAGCCTGTGTATGTGGACCAGTTGCCCAATTAGGACCCATACAAGGATACATTTGTTTAAAAGCAACACAATCATTAATATTAATTAATGATGTTTCTTTAATTTTCTTCGTTTTTGCATCTTTAAATTTACCTTTAAAATCACATTTATCATCTTTATATTTGGGAATATATCCACCGGTTGAATTTTTTTCTGAGACCATTCCCGATTGTGTCGATGGACACCAAGCACATATACTAGCTACACCAGTACTTCCACCACAATTCTTTACATTTTTACAAGTTTCTTGATCTTTCATTTTTTGACAAGCCCAATCTACACCTCTTTTATCTTTTGGACCAACCCAAGAAGCTTTGCCTCCGGGACAAGTATTTGTTAAAGGTCCATCATTATTACCATACATAAATTTTTTATTAGAATGACAATAACCACAATTACTTCCTTTCAAATAAGCACAATTTTTTGTACTGTCTAAAATTTTGCATTTTTCCACTTCCTTATCAACATCAGACGGTTTCATAAAGGCACCAACACTATCATCCTTTAATTTCGACTTATCATTATCTTCAAAATCAGGAACCTTTACAAATTTAGATTCATCTGAACCTTCAGCAACATTTGCAAACACACGATTCTTCCAGTAATCTTCTTTATATTTTAACATCTTGTCTTGTTCGTTGTATTGTGATTGAACAGTCATTCCTTCTTTATAATTCATATAACAAGAACACGAATATATTATTATTATTATTGTTATTAATGCTAAAATATTATATAAATTCATATATATAATTTATATATAATAAATTTATTATTTATACATCTTTGTCATTAGGATCATAACAATAATCATGAGTATTGGGATGACCACTTACATTGACGCCCGGAACAGGTCCACTACTACGTTGATAACATTTTAATCTTCCAGCGCAATCACTATGTCTATCACAATCCCCTTCACCTTTTCTTAATTTTCTTCTTAAACCGCGTCGCCAATATCTACGACAATGTTTATGCCACCATCCATACCAACATCGCCATCTCCACCACCACCATCGATAACATCTACGATGTCTTGTCCACCAACAACGTCTATAATATCCACCAAATGGACTTGCTCCATAATTTCTCGCTCTTACAGGCATTTTTGGTCTATACTTTTTATTTTCCCAAGTCTCCATATTATTACATCCGGGGACTTTTCTTTGAACACCTATACCATAACTAATATAACAAGGGCCTTTTTCTTCACCGTGTTTTGATTTTAATGTATTAGTATATCTACAATTTTTTCTACCAATGCAAGAATTTTGACATTCTTTTATTGTCATTCCACGACTTATTAATTTTGATTTTTTTATACAAAAACCTTCTAAATTTATAGTTTCATTATTTTTATCGTCTAACCATCCTAAATTTATAGGTGGAACCATTAAAAAAAATAAATATACTATAAATATAGCCATCAATATATTTTGTATTAATTTTATATTCATAATAGTATATATAATTAATTATATTTTAAAAAATTAGATTTTTTATTGAATCTGGAAAACCAACCACCTCTTCTACCACTACACCACGTATTTGTACAACAATAAAATGTATTACCCCTTAACATTAAATTTCTATTTGGTCCTTTATAATAACTGCCTGTTTTTCTAAACGTTTGTGCCGGACAACCATATTTTGAGCTTGTTAAAGTTACAAATTTACCCGGTTTTTCTGTTCCCAATTGCCAGTCGGTTGTATAATATGTTTGAGTTCTCGCTGAAGTTAAACTAATTTTTTTAGATTCAATTTTTTTAGATGAATCCATTATAAACATTTTTGCATTATTTAATCTACCACGACAACAATCGGGTCTATTATAAACTACAATTTTTGTAATTCTATGATTTCCTCCTAAATCTAATTCTATCCACTGTCTACCACCACGATGTGTATGATTTGAATTAGGCCATCTTTTCCATCTTTTATTGCCATCTGTAATATAATTTACACTACCACTCCATCCCTGACTACTTTGTTTTACAGCAGGATATTTTTTCCCCCTTGCTATATTTCTATTACTATCATTGTATACTTCTAATTCTTGAATATGTAAATATTGATTATAACCTTCAATTCTTACATATCTTCCTATTGTTCCATCTATATTTATAGTTTGTTTAAAATTTGGATTTGTACAAGATTGTGTATTGCAAACCTGTGTTTTTTTTAATTCAGGACAGGCTTGACCGCCTCTCCTAGGGTGATATAAAATGTCTCTTGTTTTATATTGTGTTCCCCCACCACAACTCCTCGAACAATTGCTCCAATTATCCCACTGACTTACAATACAATCCCTCGGTTTTGGATATTTAAACAATACATTATTTACAATATCACTACAATTTGGTTTACAAGCCGATTTTACTTTTAAACAACCTTTTCTCATTTTTAATTTACTTTTTGGGATTTTTCCCGGAATTAAATCTGCGTAAAAATTAGGCGGTATATTTGGCCATCCGAAATATTTTTTTTGTTCTTCCATGGTGGTTGTTTTTCTCTCCAATTTTTCAGAACCATTTCTTTTTTTAATATTTATCCACATTACATTACAATAATTACTGTCTATCTCTTTTGTTATAATTCCTTGGAATTCACATTTAGTTTGCATCCAATAATTACTTCCTACTTCTGAATTTTCCAAATTTACATACATAGCTATTAAATCACCTACTTTTACAGGAGGGGGAGGAGGTGGTATCTCACCATAACATTCCATTGCTGCCTTTTTCTTTGTCGAATAATCATTCGATGTTAAAGCATTTTCACTTAATTTTTTAAATTTATCGGTATAATTATCATTATTTGCATTGGTACCAAATAAATCTTTTTTCCTTCTTCCTCTTAAGATTTCTAAATGTAAATTATTTTGAATATCTTTCCAACCATCCCCTTTTTCTGTACAACCAGCCTTTTTGTATTTTTTCTCATAACATTCCTTAGGATGAATTCTTAATCCTCCTGAATTTTTCATATATTTATTATCACACGATTTTAAACGACTGGTATTGCCGTAGCATTTAATATTATTGTGTTTCGCAACTTCATAATCATTACTTAAAGTATCTTTAAAAGTATCTAAAAAATAATTTCCAATTTTTTTATAATGCCAACTTAAATTTGTCCACCAGCTATAAGGTTTCCCAACGGGAGGTTGTTTGGTGCACTTCGAATTTTTAAATAATTTTTTTACACATTCTTCCGAATGTGGTCCCTTTTCCCAATTAGGAGTTACACAAGGATTATCTTTTGCAAAACTTAGACATTTATCTGCATTTAAAAGTCCCCAACTACCCGGACATTTATCTTCAGCATATTTTGGAACATTTTTACCACCTTGTTTTTTCTTTGGCATTATTTTACCAGTTGTTGGACAATATCCACACATTAAAGCAGAATCTCCCATCATATCACCACAATCTTTAACAGCACCACACGTTGCTCTTTCTTTTATTTTTTTACACGCACCCGGCTCCATAGACCAAGCTTTTATGCCAGTAGCTGTTTTTGGACAGGAATTTGTTTTAGGTCCATTTTTATCACCATAACTAAACGTATTTGTTGTAAAACAATAACCACAATTTGCACCATTCAAATCATCACAACTTTCTAAACTTCCACAATCAAAAACTTTACCATCTACTTTTGACGCGTCTATTGTAACTTTCGGAACATATTTATCTAATTTACCTAAGGCTTGACCGGCTCCTCCTCGAATAACCTTTCCTGTCTCTTTTTCTTTTAATTGATCATATTTTAACCATTTATTTATACCCGGCTTAGTCACTATCATACCTGTCCCGGGTTGTTCAGAACGAATACCATAATAACCTTTTCTTTCATCCATCATTTTATATTGTGTATTAACAGAATTATCCATACCTTCTCTTATCATTTGAAAATTCATTAAAGTATTTTCCTCATGCTTTAATTTATTATATATTATCCCTATTAAAAATATGGCAGCAATTAAAGCTAAACTTAATAATATCATATATAATTAATAAATATTATATTATTTCTAATTAAACTTTACAACAATTTCCACATTTTCTCTTTTTATCGTTTTTGCTGCCGATATTGACAATTCTTCACGTTTTTTTCTTGTTTGTTTCCCTTCGGGTTTTTTTTTGTTTTTAGCCGTACTATTTCTTTTATTCATATCATTATTTATATTATTTGCGTTATTTTCTATATAATCTATCACTTTGTTTTCTAAAGCCCATCTAAAAAAATTTAATTGTCCCAATGTTGTTTGAATAAATGTTCCATTTTTATAAGGTAAATTAATTCTATCCCATCTACAAAAAGGGTCAAATCTTTTTTTTGAATATGCTTTCAAACGTAATTTATAATCTTGATACACTTTGAATCTTTTTTGAGCACCATTAACATCTTTAAATTGTAATATTGTATAAAATTTTTTAGAATAATTTGTAACAAACCAATCGATAAGTCTCAAAGATGTTGGTGATTCTCCATTAATTATAGGTAAAATACGTTCAATATTTTTATTGTCATTTTTATTGTAAAATTCACGCATGGTTTTCATTAATAATTCATTTTGTGTTGAATATTTTTGACTCATTATAATTAATTTCTTTACAATATGTTTAAATCATTATTTTACTATATTACTATCTTTTGGGCGTAAAAAATTATCTTGATTTTCTAAATCTTTTAAATAATCTGTTTTTAAAAAGGGATTAATATTTCGCTGTATAACACCTTCGCGTTTTGACATTCTTTCACTACATTCTGCTCTTTTATCATTATTCATTTTTACTATTTCTAACTCTATTTCATTTTTCATATCATTTTTATATCGATAACTTTTTTTAAACTCATAACCTTCTTTTCTCCATACCCACATTTTATATGACATATATACTATTTAATTATTATTAATAAATAGTCTTTATCTAATAAATTATATATAAATTGATTTATACAATAATTATTAAATTAATATATCGATGAGCACGTTAGCAATCACCAGTAATTGGACACCAATATGGTATGGATATGGAAATAATGAAGACCCAAAATATATAAAAATATTAATGAAATTACCGTTTATTTGGGAAATTGGAAATTACGCAATAGTCGATTCATTTGATTCTGTTAATTATTTAAATGAAGCGATTCAACGTATAAAAGCAATGGAATATCACGAAGAAACACGGAAAATGGAACATTTAAATTTAAACATAGTATTAATACGAGGATATTACACATACAAATCTAGGATGTTTGCTATACCAAACAAATCCTTTAAAAAATTCATAAAAAAAGTAAAAATGATATACAAGATGAAATTATCAAAAAAAAGATACACGAAAAATATATTAGACAGACAAATATATGGTAAATTTATACATAAATAAGCTATTTAGTCATATTTTATGTATTATTTTATATACTTAATGTATTATGGAAGCATTAACAGATTTAGAGATACAAAAAGATTTATATTATAGAGAAAAATTAATATATAACTTAAACCAAAAATTAGATTGGAAAAAAAGATATTTTTTATTATTAAAAGATAGGGATTATGATTTATTTATAAAACAAAAAAAAATTAATATTCCTTTTTTTTCTTTCCAATCAATATTACGCATTAAAAATAATGGAAACAAGATAATTATTTTACCGATTACACCTATTTCTGGTGATAAATCACAAAATAATGGAAGATATAGCAATACAGATGATACAAAATGGTCAAACAATAAATCATATATATTTGATTTCGATGATAATGAATCTGAAAAAACATCCAATGACACGATATTTAAAGATAGTGAAAACAATATGCTACTTAAATTTCGACAAACCAACGATAAAAAATTAAACATATTTTTATCATTAAACAGTATTGATTCATCGATTCACGATGAAACAATTCCTGATTCATTTCAAATAAAAGAAACTGAACAAAGTATATTAAATGAAAGAATTTCTGATATAAACAAAATATTTCCAATTTCAAAATCTAAAGATATTATTGCGATCGAAAACAATATTAAAAATTTACAAGACAAACAAAAAAAAATTTTAAGTACGGATCAAAACGATTGGGCTAAATTTCAATTAGGAAAAAAAGTTTTATCAAATGATACAAAAATAACCAAACACAGTCAAGAAATTTCTAATATAAAAGACAATTATTCTACTAAAACAACTTTAGAAACAAAACACGATGCTATCGATAAAAAATTAAATGATTTAAAAAAAAAAGTTGAAACCACATATCAAACCAAAACAGATGCCAATTCTGTAAAAAACGCTTTAGAAACTAAAGACAATGCTATTGATAAAAAAATAAATGATTTTAAAGAAAAAGTTGAAACCACA